>UMGN01007919.1_pt1 | contig 111247 bp, 106 predicted proteins | sample 1965281 | NCBI WGS metagenome assembly UMGN01 (sample SAMEA4836073, study PRJEB28245) | human gut metagenome | biome: gut microbiome; material: fecal sample | place: Denmark | collected 2008 | reverse complement strand
TAGGCAGATGGTATGATGCGATCCAGGATAGAATCGGCAAGGGCACTGCCGCCCAGTCTTTCATGCCAGCCTTCTGGCATGTACTGGGAACAGAAGATAGTAGATGCCTGACCACAGCGATATTCCATCAGTTCCAGGAGATCCCTTTGTTCCTGATCGGAGGCAGGGATCAAAAGAAATTCGTCAAGGATTACAAGAGGGAGATTTTGAAACTGCTTCATCACTTGATGATATTTCCCCTGTATCCTTGCTGCTTCCAGTTCACTGAACAGTTCCGGCAGACGGAGGAGAACAACCTCTGGCTTTTAGTCGTTCTAAAAGTTCAACTTCTAAAACATCAAATGAATTATACCTTCCTTGCATAAACGAATACCTCCTCATTGTATTGTTTGTTTACAATAAGGATACTATGGTTATCGTTATTCGAGAAGTTTTTGAGAAAATGCTGTAACTACCACAGGTTGCAGCAATCTTCTCGGATAATAATACTTCTCTTATAATCTGTGTAGCCGCAGACAATGTAGAACGCTTTAAAGCAGGTGGCATCATTCAGCATCCTGTATCACCTCAAGAACCGCACTCGGCAAAGCCGGTAATAATAATTCGCTTTTGTGATGCCGTTATCAGCACACCAGCTGGCAACGCTCATGCCGGCTGGCCGGCTTTGGCATTCTCTAATTTGGGCAGCCCATTCCTGAAGACGGAAACTTGCTGCCACCATAGATGTTTCTGAACTCATAGACTTACCTCCGTGTAGTGGTATCAAAAGTTGAGACTCAACCTTTAATACTCGTAATAGAAATATAGTCTATTGTCACACACTTTTCCTCTACAGTCGAGGTACGGACTATCTACCGTTTACGAAAACTGTTGCAATTATAGTAACAAAGTGTTATGATACATAAGAAGTTCACAAAATTGGAAAAGAGGAATTACATGAACATACAAGAAATGGAATTGATGAACATATTGAAATGTCATTCTTATAAAAGACAACGAGATTTGTCGGAAGTGTCAGGATATTCACTGGGGAAGGTGAATTCAATGTTAAAAAGCCTAACGGAGCAGGAGTATCTGGATGAGAAATTGCATTTGACGGAGAAAGCAAGACAGTTATATGAGATGCATCGACCTAAGCAGGCAATTATTCTTGCTGCAGGTTCTGGTATGCGTATGGTTCCTATTAATGTAGAAGTACCAAAAGGTATGTTGGAAGTAAAGAATGAACCATTGATAGAGCGAATTATTTGTCAACTTCGGGAAATACAGGTTACAGATATAAAGATTGTAGTTGGTTTTATGAAAGAACAATATGAATATCTGATCGACAAATATAATGTTATATTAGTATTCAATGAGCATTATGCGACGAGAAATAATCTGTATTCTCTTGCAAAAGTAAAAGAATGTTTGGAGAATGCTTATATCATTCCTTGTGATATCTGGTGTGAAGAGAGTCCTTTCTCCTCTTTTGAATTATATTCCTGGTATATGGTAAATGAACAGGAAGATGAGGAGAGTATGATAAAGATTAATCGTAAGCGGGAACTTCGCACAGTTGGAGAGATGGAAAATGGTAATCGTATGATTGGGATTGCTTATGTATGTACTGAGGAGGCAAGAAGATTAAAGAAGAAAATCGAAGAAATGACAGGTTATAAAAGATACAATCATGTTTTTTGGGAAGAAGCGGCATTTGTTCAGGATAGGATGCTGTTTTACCCTAAAGTTGTCTCTTCGCAGAAAGTATTTGAAATAAATACACTGGAAGAGTTAAGAGATCTTGATGAGAATTCCGATCAACTTAATTCGGAATTGTTGGATATTATTTCGAACACTTTATCCTGTGATTTAAAAGAAATTGTTGAGATTGAAGCACTAAAGAAAGGAATGACGAACCGGTCTTTTCGATTCCGATGCAAAAACAAGCGATATATTATGCGGATACCAGGAGAAGGAACCGGAGAAATGATTAATCGCAGTCAGGAATATAATGTTTATCAGGTGGTAGGTAAAGAAGGAATCTGTGATCCTGTGTGTTACATAAATCCTGATAACGGATATAAGATTACTGAATTTCTAGAAAATGCACGTGTGTGTGATCCTATGAATCCGAGGGATGTAAAGCGTTGTATGGATTATTTGAGAGAAGTACATCAGAAAAGATTTGAAGTAGAGCATACATTCGACATTTTTCTGCAGATTGAACAATATGAGTCCTATTGGAAGGGAGATAAATCAATTTATCGTGATTATATTGAGACGAAGAATAAGATGTATGAATTGAAGAGATATATTGACAGCCAGGAAAAGGAATGGACATTGACGCATATCGATGCAGTGCCTGATAATTTCTTATTTGTAAATGACAGAATCTATCTGATTGATTGGGAATATGCAGGTATGCAGGATCCACATGTGGATGTTGCGATGTTTGCAATCTATTCGATGTATGACAGAGATAAGGTGGAAGAATTAATCGATGCATATTTTGAGAACCACTGTCCGGAAGAAGTCAGAACTAAGATATACTGTTATATTGCAGTATGCGGTTTTTTGTGGAGCAACTGGTGTGAATACAAGAGAATCTGCGGTGTAGAATTCGGTGAGTATTCATTACGGCAGTACAGATATGCAAAGGAATACTATAAGATTGCGAAAGAGAGAATCAGTCATGAATAGAAATGCAATTATTATGGCAGCTGGGATGTCAACACGTTTCGTTCCCTTATCATTGGAGATACCGAAAGCATTATTAAAGGTAAAGGGAGAGGTATTGATTGAGAGACAGATCTGCCAGTTAAAGGAAGCCGGGATTGAAGAGATTGTGATTGTTGTCGGGTATATGAAAGAACAGTTTCAATATTTGACAGAGAGATACGGTGTGATTCTAATCGAGAATCCTGTGTATCATTCCAGAAATAATCATTCTACCTTGTATGTGGCTAGGGAATATCTGAAAGATACATTTATCTGTTCGGGAGATAATTATTTTACGGAGAATGTATTTCAGGAAGAAAGCAAGCATTCTTATTATGCGGCAGTTTATGAAAAGGGAATTACGAATGAGTGGTGCATTCTGACGGATGATTTGGGAAAGATAGAACGCGTGGAGATTGGCGGACGGGATTCTTGGATCATGAAAGGACATGCGTATTTTACAAAAGAATTTTCGAATCGGTTAGTGCCATATCTGGTAAAAGCATATGCAGATGCGGGAAGTGCAGGAAAATTCTGGGAAGAAATCTATATGGAGAATATTCATGGAATGGACATGTATATTCACAAGTATGACCAGAGCGTGATTGAAGAATTTGATAGTATCGAAGAACTTAGGATGTTTGATGAAGCATATATTAATCATACAGGCAGCAGGATTCTGGAGAATATAAGCCGGGAATTGGATTGCCAAGAAAGCGGGATTACTCATATTTGCCCGGTCAAGGAACGGGGACGGGCAGTAGGGTTTTGCTTTGAATGTAAGGGACATAAGTATGTGTATTCCTTTAAAACCAGATTGTTAAAAGAGCAGGAGGAAGTAAGAGATGGAGAATAGAAGGGAAAGTAAGTTGTTGAAAAGACTGGATCTGTCAACCATGGTCATTCCATTAATAGCGATTGTGCTATTGTGCGCGGTATTTATGCTACTTCCGGAGCAATCCAAGAATGTGCTTGGTGTAATTAGAAGTTTTATGGGAGATGATATCGGAGTATATTATGTGCTGTTGGGAGTAGGAGCGGTTATTTGTTCTATGTATATGGCATTTTCCAAATATGGGGCGATCAAACTTGGAGATTTGGAGAAGCCGCAATACAGTACCTTTAAATGGGGAACAATGATATTTACTTCTACTATGGCGGCAGATATTTTGTTTTATTCTTTATGTGAATGGGCGTTATATGGGAATAATCCGCATATTGTTGCGATGGGAGGTATGCAGAAATGGGCTCCTACATATACATTATTCCATTGGGGACCGATTGCGTGGAGTTTCTATATTGTTCTGGCAGTTGCATTTGGATTCATGATTCATGTCAGAGGAAGAGAGAAGCAGAAATTCTCTGAAGCATGCAGACCGATACTTGGCGATAAGGTTGATGGCATCTGGGGAAGAGTGATTGATCTTTTGGCGGTGATTGCATTACTTGCAGGAACAGCAACGACGTTTTCGCTTGCCACTCCTTTGTTGTCTGCAGCACTTTGTCATGTGTTCGGACTGACACCGGGAATTGCATTGACGATTCTGATCTTGCTTATGATTGCATTTGTCTATACATTGACGGTATGGTTTGGAATGAAAGGAGTATCCAGACTGGCTTCTATCTGTGCGTATCTGTTCTTTGTATTATTGGCATATGTGTTGATTGGCGGTGGAGAATGCAGGTACATTATAGAAACCGGAGTATCATCTATCGGTAATCTGGTACAGAATTTTGTGGGAATGGCGACTTGGATGGATCCTGCGAGAGAGACCTCTTTTGTACAGGATTGGAGTATCTTCTATTGGGCGTATTGGATGGCATGGTGTGTGGCGACTCCGTTCTTTATCGGAATTATCAGCAAGGGAAGAACTGTAAAGAATACAGTTCTCGGTGCATATGGATGTGGGCTTGCAGGAACCTTTATGTCATTCATCGTTCTGGGGAATTATGGATTGTCACAGCAGATAAAAGGAACACTGGATGTAGTGGGAGAACTGGAGAATGGAGCAGATATTCCGTCTGTCATATTGGAGGTTTTGAATACATTGCCGGGAGCGAAGTTTGTGCTGATTATTCTTGTTATTACGATGATTGCGTTTTATTCTACAACATTTGACGCTCTGACAATGGTTGTTTCTTCTTATTCCTATAAGTTTTTAAAAGGAGATGAAGAACCGGATAAGAAGATCAGAACATTCTGGGCGGTGATGTTCATACTTTTCCCTATTGCGTTGATCTTTTCGGAGAATTCAATGAGCAGTTTGCAGTCGGTGGCGATTATAGCAGCGTTCCCGATTGGGATTATTGTGATATTGATTGTTGCAAGTTTCTTTAGGGATGCTGGGGAATATCTGAAAGGGAAATAAAAGTATATAATTGAAAGAAATTTGTTACGTTCTATAATCAATATCCGAAGAATATTTTATTTTTAAATAGTAAGTAGAAATCCAGGGTCAGGCGCAACTCATTTGAACTGTGCCTGACCCTGCTTGAGATGGTTTGTTTTTGAGGGATTTTTTTAGGAACTTTTATGCTAACATTGTTCTTGAATGAAAGTAAATAGATAGAGTATAATGTTATCCAGAGTAATGATACATTTCGTATTGATGCTTGCTTATGTGATAACTCTAATTAAATTTTAAAAGAGGAGGAGATTGTTTTTTATTTGCAAATAGCATGAATTATTTGAACATACAAGGGTTTAAAGAAAAATAAGGCTGTAAGGTTTTGCAGTACTAATTACTTAAAGAGGATTTAAGAATGAAGAGAATTATTGTACAGAGCCTTGTCTTGATGTCAGTGTTGTTTTTGTGGACGGGAATGGCTGAAGCTTCAGAAGAGATTGTGGGAGCAGGGCAGGAAGAGGCAAGTATTGAGGATGCTCAAGGTGAGGATCTGCAAGATGCTTCTGATCTCATAGATGAGGCATTGGATGAAGAACTGGCTTATCAGAAAAATATAGAAACTGAGGCAGAAGAAGCGTCGGTTTATCAGGAGAATATAGAAACTGGGGCGGAAGAAGCAACTTTGTATGTTAGGGCAGCAGCCAAAAGTGGCAAATGGGTCTTGAACAGAACCGGGTGGTGGTTTGCGTATAAAGACGGCACATGGCCGATGGGTGAGATTGTCGAGATTAATGGTACAAGATATGGCTTCAATGAGGCTGGCTACATGGTTACCGGATGGTATCTTGACGGCAGTGGTTGGTATTATTTTAATGCAGATGGTTCTATGTACAGTGGATGGCTGCTGTCAAGCAATACCTGGTACTATCTGGACGACGCAGATGTGGATTGCCCGGGACGTATGCTTTCAGATTGTGAAAAAGAGATAAGAGGAAACAAGTATTTCTTTGCTTCTAGTGGCAGCTTGTTGGTCGGATGGGTATTGCGCCCGGAAGGTTGGTATTATGCGGATGCAAGTGGAGCCGCTCAGAAAGGTTGGCTGCTTCTTGGGAATGCGTGGTATTATTTGGATGGAAATAATGCAGAATATCCCTGCCTGATGACGGCTGGCGGTTGGCAGATGATTGATGGACAATACTATTATCTGACAGGAAGCGGTGCTATGGCATCGAACTGGCTGTTAATTGAGGAGGGGTGGTACTATCTCGGAATGGATGGCGCCAGGAAAACAGGCTGGCAGATGATCGGCGGGATCTGGTACTATCTGGATGGAGAGAATGCAGAATATCCTGGTCTAATGGTGAATGATGGCTGGCAGATGATCGGCGGACAGTATTATTATCTGACAGGAAGCGGTGCTATGGCATCGAACTGGCTGTTGCTTGAAGAGGGATGGTACTATCTTGGAGCGGATGGTGCCAGGAAGACGGGCTGGCAGATGATTGGTGGATCCTGGTATTATTTTTATCAGAAGGATGATCCTAACGGCGGAATCTATGGCGTAATGGCGACGAGTGGGATCATCGACGGCTGGAAGATTACGGAAAGCGGAGTTGCTGTCTATGATATTCAAGGCAAGATAGAGGAGATTAAGAAATATATTACAGTACCGTATGTTTATGGAGGAACAACTACAAGCGGCTGGGATTGCAGCGGTTTTACGCAATGGGCGCTGTATTATCTGGGCGGTGTGACAATACCAAGAACAACGACGCAGCAGGCAGTTGGAGGAGTTAATATTTACAAAGATGATATGTCTGTATGGAAGCCGGGAGATGTATTGGTCTATTCTTCAAGAGGTTCTTACACACATGTAGCATTGTATCTGGGAGATGGAATGCTGATGCATGCGCTAAATTATAAGTATGGTACTTTGATACAAGGCGTAGAGTATTATGAACAATGGGATTCAGGTAACGTGCTGGCGCTTGTAAGACGCTATTTATAACGAATAAGGAGGTAGAGGCTTGATGAAGCGAAAGAATCTGAAAAAATGGGCGGCGCTGTTATGTGTTGCGCTGCTACAACCATCGCTGATAGGATATGCGGCGGAGGAGGTAGGACAAGAAGAAAGAATTGTGCTGGAAGAAACAATGGAAAATCCGGCGGCTTTTGATGAGACGGCAGAGATGCCAGGGGATGATGTAACAATTGAAGATGCTGGAGAAACTGTTGTAGATACGGGGAATGAAGAAGAGACGGAAGCACCGGATGGATCAGAGGAACCGGATACAGAGACGGATGAATCAGAGGAGCCGGATGCAGAACCAGATAAACCTGAGAAACCGAAGCAGCCGGAAGAAGAGATTCATTATGGATGGTATCAGGACGCGGAGAAAGACTGGTATTATTATAATGCATCAGGAAAGAAAGTGTCTGGATGGGTGTATTTGAATGGAGCATGGTATTATCTGGATGGCGCAAATGAAGAAAAGCCAGGAGTGATGGCGGCGGACTGCAAGAAAAAAATTAACGGCGCGTATTATTTCTTTGACGCAAGCGGTGCTATGCGTACAGGCTGGGTGCAGCGTCCGGAAGGCTGGTATTATGCAGGCAGAAGCGGTGCGATGGCAACCGGATGGCAGTTGCTTGGAGCATGGTACTATCTGGATGCAGATAATGAGGAATATCCTGGTCTGATGGCAGGAAATTGTAAAATGGATATTGCTGGGGCATATTATTTCTTTGATGTAAGCGGTGCTATGCGTACGGGTTGGGTACGGCGCCCGGAAGGCTGGTATTACGCAGGCGGAAGCGGTGCGATAGCAGTCGGATGGCAGTTGGTAAATGGATCATGGTATTATTTGGATCGAGATAATGAGGAATATCCAGGATTAATGGCAGCCAACTGTGAAATGAATATCGAAGGAGCAACTTATTTCTTCTCCGGAAGTGGAAGTATGTATACAGGCTGGGTGCAGCGTCCGGAAGGCTGGTATTTTACGAATGGAAGCGGGGCCAAGGTAACAGGCTGGCAGTTTGTTAACGGACACTGGTATTATCTGGATGCGGATAATGAGGAATATCCAGGTTTGATGGCTGTAAATTGCAAGATGAAGATCGGCGAGCATGAATATTATTTCAATCAGCAGGGTGCAATGAGAAGCGGCTGGCATAAAGATGGATCAGACTGGTATTATTATGATCCGTCAGGATTGATTGCATCGGGTTGGAGGAATGTAGGAGGTACGTGGTACTATTTTGATCCTGCAAATTGCAATAAGATGTTATGCGGCGGCTGGCAGAAGATAAACGGTACTTGGTATTATCTGCACTCAAGCGGAGCAATGGCGACCAATTGGCTACAGATAGGAGGCGGCTGGTACTTCTTTGCCGGAGATGGAGCAATGAGAACCGGATGGCAGATGATTGGCGGTTATTGGTATTATTTTTATTCGGCAAATGATCCGCACGGCGGAAGCGAAGGACTTATGGCAAGGAATACGACGATTGATGGCTGGAGACTTTCGGCAAGCGGCGCAATGCTTACCGAAGGCGAGATGCAGATGTCGCTGAAAGCGCAGCCTTATAGCAGCAATACCAATTATCTGATTCTCGTTGACAGAAGCGCATGTAAGGTCGGCGTTTTCTCAGGCAGATGCGGAAACTGGGGCATGATAAATTATTGGAATTGCGCACCGGGAAAGCCATCTACCCCAACAGTGTCAGGCGTCTTTAAAGTACAGTCAAAAGGGTATTATTTTGATTCGGGAGCGGCAAGATGTTACTGGTATACTCAGTTTTATGGTAATTATCTGTTCCATAGTGTTCTGTATAATAAGAATGGAACGCTTCAGGACGGAAGAGTTGGAATGCAGCTTTCTCATGGATGTGTAAGGCTTGAGATTGGGAATGCGAAGTGGATATATGACAATATTCCGGCAGGTACAACGGTAGTTGTTTATTAAGAAAGATTGGGGGCGTCTCATGACGGGGCGCTCCTTTTTGATTGCTAATTGCAGAAGAATCCTATATAATAAAGAAATGAAAATTGTACGGGAGGAATATTCATGAATCGTTTAAATTGTATGAATCAAAAGATTAAGATCTTTATGCAGATGTGTTTTGCGGTGCTGGTGATTATGACGGTAATGGTATTACCGGTTCGTGCGAAAGAAACTGAGACAGCGGGAGCGTCCTTAGGAAAAGAGACGGAAATGGAAGACGCGATAAGTTTTTATGCCAGTGCTGTGGAAGGATGGGTTCAGACTGCCGATGGCCGTTGGTGGTATCAGTATAATGACGGTAGTTGGCCAAAAACATCATGGAGAAAGATAAATGGCAGTTGGTATTATTTTGACTCTAATGGATATTGGGGAGATAATAATGTCCATGAGTCAGGAAGCCTGAAGGGAATTGATGTATCACAGTGGCAGGGTAATATTGACTGGCAGGCGGTAAAAGACGATGGAATTCAATTCGCGTTGATCAGATTGGGGCATGGAATACATGAATTGGACACATATTATCAACGCAATATGCAAAATGCGAATGCGGCCGGGATTCCGGTAGGCGTGTATTTTTACAGTACGGCGAAGAGTGAAGAGGAAGCTATTGCAGATGCGCAATTTGTTATCTCTAATATGAAAGGCTATCTGGTGTCCTATCCAGTAGTAATTGATCTGGAAGATTCCTCTCAAGCATCGCTGAGCAAGACGCAATTGGGGAAGATAGCAAAGGCTTATTGTGATGAGATTCACGCGGCGGGATATACACCGATGTTGTATTGCAATGAAAACTGGTACAGGAATCATATAGATATCAGCCAGATCACAGACGTGGAAATGTGGGTTGCACGGTATGGAGGCACTTATTCTACATCTATACCACGTGGAATATGGCAGTGTTGCAGTACTGGACGAGTCAATGGAATTGGCGGGGATGTAGATATAGATTTCGGATATAAAGATTATACACAGATTGTTACGCCTAGAACAGATTATGCAGAAGGTTATGTGATGACGGAAGGAATCTGGGTGAAGGACGGTCATGGATGGTGGTATCGTTATTTCGCAGGTGGTTATCCGGCAAATACATGGAAGAATATCAGAGGTAACTGGTACTGGTTTGATGCTGACGGATATATGGAAACTGGCTGGCATCTGATTGATGGAACATGGTATTATTTTAATAGTTCGGGGGCGATGGTAACTGGCTGGCAGTTGATTGGGAATACGTGGTATTATATGGATGGTTCAGGAGCAATGGCGACTGGCTGGTGTCTGATTGGTGGAACCTGGTACTATTTTAATGGTTCGGGAGCAATGGAAACTGGCTGGCATCTGATTGATGGTACCTGGTACTATTTTAATGGTTCTTCGGGAGCAATGACTACTGGCTGGCAATTGATTGGGAATACCTGGTATTATCTGGGGACGGATGGAAAGATGGTAACGGGGTTAACAACAGTAACTGGTGCAATCTATTATCTGGAAAGTTCGGGAGCGATGGCGACCGGCTGGCGGCAGATAGACGGAATCTGGTACTATTTTAACGGTTCAGGAGCAGCACATATTGGATGGTTATATCAGGGAAACACTTGGTATTATCTGAATGCTGATGGAAAGATGATGACTGGATGGCAGACCATAGGAGATTCAAAATACTATCTGTATGGCAGTGGAGCAATGGCAGTTGGCAGGGCTCAGGTTGATGGAGTGGAGTACGATTTTGGTACAGACGGAAGATGCCGAGAGTGAAAAAGATTTGATTCTAGTGAAAAATACGAGGAGAAGTAATGATGCAATTCTTTGACAGAAAAGGGTTGAAAGGGGTATTATCAATCTTATTGTTGGGAATAGCGGTATTGGTGTTCCAAGGTGATGCTGAAGCTTCCGGAGGAACAAAGATTCATTTTATATCGCTGAATAGTACGACAGATGCGATATTGCTGGAGAGTAATGGGCAATATGGAATGGTGGATTCTGGAGAAGACTGGGATTACCCGGATGGTGAAGAGTATGAACTTAGAGAAGGGGTTACGATTGGAATCGGATATGAGCAGCAGGTGATACATTATCTGGAACAGCTTGGGGTTGAAAAACTGGATTTCTATATTGCAACGCATTCCCATAGTGATCATATTGGAAGTGGGGATGAGATACTGAGACATTTCCCGACGGATCGGTTGTATATTAATGAATATAAGGATGAATATCTGTATGATGGGCATAAAACAGATCCGAATGATCCTTACTATGTTGAGAGAACTACAGGGGATCGATTGTGGGATAATCAATATGTGTATGATTGCATGATAGAAACTGCGAAAGAGCAGGGGACGGAGATTATCACCAATCTGGACAATCCGGAGAATGAGCAGTATCTGTCCTTTAAGATGGGAGATATGCAGATTGAGGTTATGAATACGGAGCGGGAACGTGACAGTGACGGGAATATCATTCCGGTTCCGGATGAGAATTGTAACAGTTTTGTTACAAAGGTGACCGCATTTGATAAAGTTGCTTTATTGACTGCGGATATGGATCCTTGGGTAAGCGATGCTACAGAGTGCGGCGACACTGCCAAGATTGCACAACTTCTGATAGATCAACTTTGGACGGAAGAGGATACAGATAAGGAAGAGGAAAATAGTGCAGTCCAGGTGTCAGATGATTACGAGACTGTTACTTATGAAGAATGGAATGGAGTCACGCTAAGTACACCGGATGAGCAATTGTATCAGACAAGAGAACGTAAAGTTTCTATTGACGAGTCGAAGACAAATACGGGCAAAACAATTAGTATTGATCTGCTGAAGATGTGCCATCATTCTATTGACTACAATAACACGACGTATTTCCTGACATCTCTGAATCCTAAGACGGTTATAATCACCGGTTTTATGGACTTTTATAATGAAAGAGAAAAAGCATGTATGCCAGATGCAGAAGTTTTTGCGACTGCAACAGATTCTGCTGCAGTTGTAGGAGAATTTACAGAAGAAGGCATTCTGACAGAATATGTGAAGACAGAATCAGAGTGGATGGAGATAGACGGGAAACTGTATTACTTTGATGACAATGGAAGAACCTATACGGACAGCAGCAGCCATGTGATAGATGGTGCAGAGTATTGTTTTGATAAAATGGGGGCTGTTGAAACTGCAAACAGGTGGGTTTTGACAGATGATGGTTGGAAATACTGGAAAGAAGGCAGTTTTGCGAGGTCTGAATGGATAGAATATAAGGACGATTTTTATTATTGTGAAGAAGACGGTAAGATGGTAACTGGCTGGCAGAAGATCGACGGAAAGACTTATTATTTTGCCCCCGATGGCAAGATGCTGACGGATGAATGGATCAGTGGTCATTATGTGGATAAGAATGGAGTATGGATCGCTAAGTATTCAACAGCACAATGGATCGCGTCGGGAAACCGGTGGTGGTATTGTCATGGAGACGGAAACTATTCTGGGAATAAATGGGAAATGATTGATGGTGTAAGATATTATTTTGACGCATCAGGCTGGATGGCAACAGGGTGGCAGAAGATTGGAGGAGACTGGTATTACTTTAGTCAAAGTGGACAGAAGGTGACAGATACCTGGATCGGAGATTATTATGTGGATGAATCGGGAATCTGGTCTGAATCAGTTCAAAAAAATAGATGGATTGCGTCTGGAGGATATTGGTGGTATCGGCATGCTGACGGAAGTTATACGGCTTCTGATTGGGAATATATTGATGGAGACTGGTACTATTTTAACGCGTCAGGCTGGATGGTGACGGGCTGGCAGTTGATCCGGAGCAATTGGTATTATTTTGGTACAAGTGGAGTGCTGGCAACGGACAGATGGATTGGAGATTATTATGTAGATGCTTCGGGTGTGTGGGATGTGAACAGGCACCGGGCACAGTGGATTGCTTCTGGAGGATATTGGTGGTATCGGCATGCTGACGGAAGCTATACGGCTTCTGATTGGGAGTATATTGATGGATATTGGTACTATTTCGACGCGTCGGGCTGGATGACGACAGGATGGCAGCGAATAGACGGAAAATGGTATTATATGGCCGGAAACGGCGCTATGGTTTCCAATGCCTGGGTAGGTAATTATTATTTAAAGGCAGACGGAACGATGGCAACTGCTGAGTGGGTAGATGAAGGCAGGTATTATGTAGATGAATCTGGATTATGGGTTCGAAAACATTGACAAAGATGCCAGTGTTAAGGTAACCTTATATCAGGTATATAATTCTAGTTGAGGAGGAATGTTATGAAGAGAAGGACAATAAAATTAGTATCGGTCTTTTTGACGGTGTCATTAGTTATGTCACAGGCAATGTTAGTATCTGCTAAAGATGCTGGTTCAGTTCGGTCGGTGGTTGAGAAGACAGAGACCGTTTATGCAGAAAATGAAGGGGATGATGCCGAGGATAATACTTCGAATGATGCTAAAACCAATGATGGAACCGATGATAACGCAGGCGATGAGACAGATGACGGAACCGGTGATAACGCAGGCGATGAGACAGATGACGGGGTCGGTGATAACGCAGGCGATGAGACAGATGACGGAACCGGTGATAATGCAGGTGATGAGACGGACAAAAGAATAGACGATAGTTCGGATGATGAGACATACAACGATATAGATGAGGAGCATCCGGATGATGTTGTCGAAGATGAGGAACCAGGACAGAAAGTCACTGAGCCGGGAGGATGGGTTCTTTCCGGGAAACGTTGGTGGTATCGGTATAATAGTGGAAGTTATCCGGCAAATGGCATTTATGAAATTAGTGGGACATATTATGCTTTTGATAAAGATGGATGGATGCTTACAGGCTGGCATAAGAATGAAAAAGGCTGGTACTATTTTGATGCCAGTGGAGCAATGTTTAAAGGATGGCTGCTGAGTGGAAAGACTTGGTACTATTTGGATTCATCGAACGGAAAGATGTATGAGGACGGCATATATTCAGTCAACGGTGCGGAATATGCATTTGATAAATCTGGCGCAATGGTTGTTGGCTGGTATTTGAGTGATAAAACATGGTACTATTTTGATGCTAGTGGAGCGATGAAGAAAGGGTGGATCCTGAGTGGAAATACATGGTATTATCTGGGCCTCTCAGATGGAGCAATGTATGCAGAAGGGATTTTCACCATTGCCGATGTTGCGTACGGATTTGATAAATCTGGTGCAATGGCTGTTGGCTGGTACCTGGATGATACTACATGGTACTATTTTAATGCCAATGGAGCGATGTATAAGGGATGGGCATTAATAAGCGGTAAATGGTATTACCTTGATTCATCGGATGGAAAGATGTATGCTAATGGAAAGAAGACAATAGATGGTAAAGATTATTGCTTTGACAGATCCGGAGCGATGACAATCGGATGGTATAAGTATTCAAGCACTGTAAAAGATCCTGAGACTGGAATGATTCACAAGTATTATACATGGTATTACTGTGAAGAGAGCGGAGCGGTACATAAGGAATGGCTACGGCTTGATGGCAAATGGTATTATCTGGATCCGGTGAATGGTAACCGATATGAGAATAATATATACACGATAGACGGTAAAAATTATGGATTTGACAAAAACGGCGTTATGGCAACAGGATGGTATGAGTATACTGCAACATTTACGAATCCGAATACCGGAAAAGTAGAAACTTATGTAGAAAAATATTATTTTGATGATAATGGTATGCCATATAATGGATGGATTTCATCGAATGGTTCTTGGTATTGGACCGATGAAAATGGAAAAATGTGCGCGGATGGTGTGTATAAAACTGATAAAGGAACAAAATATTCCAAGTTTGATGCAAATGGTAAGTGGCTTGGGTATGTAGATGCACCAAAGTAAGAAAATGAGTATGATAAAAATAAGTCTGCCTTTAGAGGTGGGCTTATTTTTATATTATGGGTAACTATTTTAAAAAATGTTTATTGAAAATGTTTTTTGCTCTTCTATAATACTAATGTCGATTTGTTACGAAAAAGGTAGAAATATGTAAAAAATTGACAGAACTTGGAGTTGGAGAGGATAAAGATATTTTTAAGAAACTATACAAAAAAAGAAACAACACGTAATGGTATAGTTGGAACTTTTGTTATAATGATACTGGGAATGATAATGATGTTGAATTGGAAGACCTGCCGGTAGGAAGTATACCATACCAGTCCGCGGTGAATGAAAATACGGTTTCTCTGTGTAAAATTCTTAAAAATAAAGGGTATTCTACAATGGCTTTACATATGTATTTTGCTTCTGGATGGAATCGCGAATATGCTTATCCGTGGCTGGGATTCGATGAGATGCATTTTTATGATGAATATGAAGATGAGAATATAGAATTCTTCAGAGCATACCCAAGTGACAAGGTATCTTATGAAAAAGTAATAGAACTATATGAACAGGATGAAAATGACAAAAAGTTTATTTTTAATGTTACAATGCAAGATCACGGGGGGTATACATTTAAGTGTTCGGAAGATATAACAATCAATATGAATGGGGATTATCCGTTAACAGAGCAGTATTTGACAACGCTACATAATTCGGATGCTGCGCTTGAGGTGCTAATATCATATTTTCAGCAGATTCAGGAACCGACAGTGATCTTGCTGTTTGGAGATCATCAGCCGGCGATTGAGCAGGAATTCTTGGAAGAACTATATGGGAAAAAGATAGAGGATCTGTCTTTGGAAGAAAAACAAAGAGAGTATATAATGCCTTTTATGATTTGGGCAAATTATGATATTGAAGAAAGTTTGAAAAAATAAGTGCGAATTATCTTTCAACCTTATTGATGCAGACGGCGGGAATAGAATTACCCAATATAAAAAGTTTTTGAATAATTTTTATTTTGAGCATCCAGTAATTAATGTAAACGGCATCATAAATAGTTTCGGGGAAAACAAAGAACTAGAAGATGCAGAGACAGAAGAAAAGATGAATATGTATCGGGAAATACAGTACTATAATCTGCATGATAACAAAGAAATAGATAAAGCACTGTTTGAATAGGTGTGGAAGACTTGATATTTGAGGATATATTGTATATAATGAAAATTGTTTTGAATGAGAGTAATATATAATGCTAATATGAGGAAAATGCACATGAAAAAAGTAAATGTTTTACTGTCAGTATATAATCCCAATCGAAGATATTTGGAAGAACAACTGCGATCTTTGGATAATCAAACATATGACAATATGGACATTATTATATTTGATGACTGTGTAAAGAATCGATGTGATCAGAAAATATTTGAAGATTGCCTAAAGAAAAAGCAATATCATGTGTTACCATATAAAGAAAAAAATCTAGGCTACTTAAAAGCGTTTGAATATTTAGTAAAGGAATCGGAAGGAGAGTATATTGCGCTTTGTGACCAGGATGATATATGGACATCAGATAAGATTGAAAAATGTGTGGATTGTTTGGAACATGACGATACCTTGTTAGTCGTAACGGATCGAAAATTGATAGATGGAGAAGGAAAAGTACTATGTGATTCAGTAAGACATACTTCAAAACAACCTCATGAAATATGGAATACAGGCGATGATATTGGAGTGCGGAATTTCTTTACAGCATGTGCGCCAGGAATGTGTATGGTAGTTGTGGGGGATTTCGCGAGAAGTACATTGCCGTTCTCGGAGTATACAGGTCATGATAAATGGCTGATAGCATGCGCGTGTGCATGTGGAAGAGTTTCATTTTTAGATGAACCTTTGTCGTATTATCGGCGGTATGGACAGAATGTCACAGGGGTATTGGCAGGAATTAAATCAAAAAAAGATTATGATGAACAGAGAATCATGCCACATTTTGAATTGATAAAGGAATTTGATAAACGATATCCAGGATATGAAGGAATAAGCAGGGCTTTGGAATTTGCGAATGCAAGATTGAGTCATAATCCAATTGCACTTTTGAAAAACTATTCTATAGCACCAAACCTTGTGAAATTTGAAGTTGTTATGGCAGTGCTTCCGGAATATATTGTGAAAATATTGATTCGCTTTTTGCAAAAACAAAAATAAGATTTTATGGGAAGGGCTGTACATGAAGTCATTAAACAAACAACCAAGTGAAAGTTCGGTATATATATGGAATATTGCAGGAAGTATTGCTAATGCATTGCTTTCTGTTGTTCTTCTGATGCTGGTGACACGTACGCTTGACGATAAGCAGGCGGATATATTTAGCGTTGCGTGGACGATAAGCCAGTTGATGGTGACAATCGGAACATTTCAGATTCGTACATATCAGGCGACAGATGTAAAGGGTGTTTTTAAATTTCAACAATATTTCATCTTTAGAATTCTGACGATAAGTGTTATGATGTTATGTAGCCTTGTCTATGTAATTGTCAGGGGATATGATGGTTATAAATCATTGATCGTACTGTTGTTGTGTTTGGTCCGTGCTGCTGACTCAATGGCGGATGTATACGAAGGGTGGTTCCAGCAAAAAGAGAGATTGGATTTGGCTGGAAAGGCGCTGACCTTCCGTATCATGCTTGCCAGTGCCGGCTTTGGGGCAACTTTGATATTCACAGGAAGGCTAACGGTGGCGTGCGCAGTTTTGCTGGCAGGATACGTGTTATGTTTTTTTGTATATGATGTACGTTATAATAGAGTAGTAGACAAGCTGAAAGATGAAGGAAGATGGGAAAAAGGGGTACAGTGGTTTCTAAAGATGTTTGCAGAAGGAGTACCTCTTTTTGTTAATGCATTTATTATGATGTCCATTACAAATGAACCGAAGATGGTAATTGATACAGCGATCGAGAGGGGAAATATGATACAAGGGGGGCAGACCATATATAATATATTATTTATGCCAGCATCTGTATTAACACTGGCGTACATAGTATTTCGTCCCATGATTACACAGATGGCAATTGTATGGAATAATAAAAAAGTCAAAGGTTTTTTGAAAATACTGGCAAAAATTCTGGGATGTCTATTGGGTATAGGTATGTTACTGATGGCTGGAAGCGCTCTTCTTGGTATTCCAGTATTGTCCTTGGTATATGCGGTTGATCTGTCTGCATATAAGAACCACTTATTGATTATCATAGTGGGCGGCTGTTTTTATACTTTTGCGGCAGTACTTGACAATGCATTGGTGGTAATCCGCAAGCAATATCTTCTTGTTTTGGCATATATAGTTACGTGGATATATATAAAAATGACCACAGGTTTTTTTGTGACAAAATGGGAAGTTCTGGGAGCATCGTGGGCATATACAACGGCAATGTTGATTTTTTTGTGCAGTACGGTAATTTTGTTTGTGATTTGCTTTTGGAGAGCATGTAAAAAGGATAAATAGTCCTTATTAAGGAGGCATAGATAGAGTCAGATGAAAAAATATAATAGAAGTGAAAAATATAAACCTGAAGTTCTAAAACGCCTGCATAATGTTCAACTGCAGATCCTTTCGGATTTTATAAGGGCGTGTGAGAAGTATGAATTATCGTATTTTGCAGTATATGGAACAGCAATAGGTGCCGTTCGGCATGGAGGATTTATTCCGTGGGATGATGATATAGATGTAGGGATGCTTCGTCGGGATTATGACAAATTCCTGCAGATATTTCAAAAAGAATTGGGTGAAAAATATAATCTCTTGACACCAGAGATAGATGACCGTTATGCATGTACGGTGACGCATATCCAAAAGAAAGGGACGAAATTTGTGTCGGAAGTGTCGAAAGATTTGAAATGTGAACAGTGTATTTTTATGGATATTTTTCCTTTTGATTATGTTGCCCAAACAAAAAAGGAGCAGCAGAAACAAGCAAGAAAAACAACTTTTTGGGGGAAAATATTATTTCTGGTGGGGACAGCGAATCCTGTCATCCCTTATGAGGGCGTTTTTGGAGAGATTATGAGTATAGGTTGCAAATGTATTCATTTTTTCTTGAAATTGTTTAGAGTTTCGCCTCGTTGGATATATAAAAAGTATATAAAGTGTGCAACGGCTTATAACGCTGAAAAGAGAAGTGGATATGTGACATCCTTTGAATATATGGGATGTCTGAAAGATAAAATAAAAGAAAAAGAGTTATTCCCGATGAAGAAAGTAAGATTCGAACATTTGGAAGTGAATATTCCGGCGAATTATCATGAATTTTTGTCGAAAGTATATGGAGATTACATGAAACTTCCGCCAGAGGATCAGCGGATCAACCATATGCCCTTGATTATTGATTTTGGTGATGAAGAATAAAAACTTTGCGTGTAAAGAGGATGATATAAGGTGAGTAAAAGATATTGTATATTTTCAGCACAGTATCTTCCACATATGGGAGGTGTGGAAAGATATACATATAATATTGCAAAAGGGTTGAGTGATAATGGAGACAAAGTTACGATTGTAACAAATAATACTATGCAGAGTCGCTGCTATGAAGAAAAGAAGGGGATAAAAGTATATCGCTTTCCGTGTTATCCGCTGATTAATGGACGATTCCCTGTTATGAAAATAAACAAGGAGTTTAGAAAAATCAATCATGCTTTGAAAAGAGAATGTTTTGATGAGATAATCATTAATGCACGATTTTATATCCATTCTCTGTATGCTGCCCGGTATGCGAAAAAAAGAGGAATCCCGTGTATCTGTATTGAGCATGGGACCAGTCATCTTTCCGTGCATAATCCTATCCTGGATAAGGTGGGAGCAATATATGAACATTTTCATACGATGATTTTAAAGCATTATTGCAAGAATTATTACGGAGTTTCAGAGGCGTGTAGCCAATGGTCGGAGCATTTTCATATTAAATCAAAAGGCGTTCTGTATAATGCTGTTGATTTAGAAGAAATTGAAAGACTAAAACGAGAGCAGAAGAGAGATTTTAGAAAAGAATACCAGATTGCAGAAGATGAATTAGTGATAGCCTTTACCGGAAGACTATTAAAGGAAAAAGGAATCTATGAGTTGGTTGAGACGGTAGAACGTTTGAATCAAAATGAAAAAAAGGTACATTTAATGTTAGCCGGAGATGGCGATGAATGGGAGTATGTGAAAAAACATGCTTCGCAATATATTCATCCACTAGGTCGCATAGATTTTAGTGAAATCATTGCGTTGCTAACTCAATCGGATATATTCTGCCTGCCATCTTTTTCGGAAGGTTTTTCTACATCGGCATTGGAAGCGGCAGCTTGTAACTGCTATATTATAACAACAAGACGAGGTGGAACAAAAGAATTAATTAATCAAAAAGAATATGGAATAGTTATGGATGATAACAGTACAGAGAATATATATCAGGCATTACAATATGCAGTTACTCACGAAAGTGAAAGAAAGCAAGCATGTGATCTTTGCTATCAACGCTTAAAAGATAACTTTACCTGGGAAAAAACTGTTGAAAAGATTAGAACAGAGGTATATTAGAAAAGGATGACAATATGAAAAATGAGTTATTGATCGTTATTCCAGCTTATAATGAAGAGAAAAATATAGAGGCTGTGGTGACATTTATTAGAGAAAAATATAGTCAATATGATTATGTCGTGGTTAATGACGGGTCAAAAGACAGGACTGCGGAAATATGTAAAGAAAAAGGCTATGAATTGTTGAATCTGCCGGTAAATCTTGGACTTGCAGGTGCATTTCAGACAGGTTTGAAATATGCATATGAGAAAGGATACTCTTATGCAATACAATTTGATGCAGACGGACAGCATAGACCGGAATTTATTGAAAAAATGCTGAAAGAAATGAAAAAGGGCCATGATATTGTTATAGGGTCTAGATTTGTTAACTATAAAAAAGGCAGTTCTCTGCGGATGATTGGCAGTAAGATGATAACAATTGCTATTAAATTGACGACAGGTGTTAGAATCGCCGACCCTACATCGGGAATGCGTATGTTTTCAAGACCGATGATCAAGGAATTTGCACAGAATCTGAATTATGGCCCGGAGCCGGATACCGTTTCTTATTTGTTGAAAAATGGTGCAAAAGTATCAGAAGTACAGGTGAAGATGGAAGAAAGACAAGCAGGAGAAAGTTATCTTAATCTAGTCTGTTCCATGAAGTATATGGCAAAGATGTTAATTTCTATTTTGTTTATACAGAATTTTAGAAAAAGGAGGTAATGGATGTGTCTGGTCTTTTGAGAATACTTTTAATCGTATCCGCAGTATTGTTGTTAATATTTATGTTGAAACGTATTCGTTATGCGAAATTAAAGATTGAATATGCTGTGTTTTGGATTGCTTTCGCGGCGGTTTTAGTAATTATGGGAGTATTTCCGCAATTATGTTATATAATTTCAGATTTTATCGGTTTTCAGTCCCCGATAAGCATGGTATTTTTAATCATTATTTTTGTCATGATTGTAAAGATGTTTTTTATGACTCTAGAGATATCTAACCTTGAAAATAAAGTAGACAATTTGACTCAGCAGATTGCGATTGACAGGAAACAAGATAAAGATGAGAGAAAAACAGAGTCTAAATTAAATGGAGATAAGATAGATCAAGTATGAAAAAGATAAGTATTGATAAGAAATTAATAAAGAAGCTGACTGCCATTATTGTTATCTCGGCTGTCCTAGGCGGAGGGATGTCTTTTGGATTTATGTGTATAGACTATCTTCGCGCAGGAGGCAACAAAGGACTAATTGCGGTAGATGAATCATGGATTCAAAGCGAAGGCAATATTGTCGAAGAAGATAATGGTTATCAGGTCTCAAAATCAGCCGGAAAGATTACGATTAATTTCCCCGAGACAACATATATTAATAAATTTCAATATCAATATAGTGCGCCGGATTTCGTGGAATGTAATATATATGTCTATACAGAAAATATTTATGGCGATAAAACCACAAAAAAGTTGCATGACAGTGTGGGACCGATCGCACAGAGATCTGTATTTAATGTCAGAAATAATGTTTCAAAAATAGTGATAGAGTTTTTGGACTCAGAAGTAGATGTATCCTTGCATGACTTTATTGGAGACAATACACTTAAGTTTAATCTATTGCTTGCGGCGTTTGTTTTTTTCAATGTCTTTGGAGGATTGTATCTTATCGTATTTAGAAGGGAAAATGCATTACATCCCGGGATTGCTGCCTTTGTGACAATCATGATTTTTGCGACTTGCCTGTTGGTACTGCAGCCGCCTTATGGTTCAAGTTGGGATGAAGAAATACATTTCTCAAGAAGTTATTCGATGGGAGAAAAACTACAGGGAGGAGATACGGCTGCGGTAGTTGATTATGTGAATAATACCGGCTGGCTGAAAACCCACCATGAATCGAGTTTGGAAGAGCGGGTTGATTTGATTCGAAATATCAATCACGTAGGATATTTGTCAGGTGGAGAAGAGTACCAGTATCCTTTACAATTGAATAGCCTCGGATATATATTGCAGGCTTTGGCACTCTGGTTAGGTACAAAATTAGGAATACCATATTATTTTGTGTGGCTCTTAGGAAAATTCGCCAATATATTCATCTATGCATTAGGAATAGGGATAGCTGTGTCGATCATTCCGATTGGAAAAAGATTGCTGGCAGTAACTTCCTTGCTGCCTACGATGATGTACCTGAGTACTTCTTACACATATGACGTTACAGTAATTGTATTTGTTATTCTGGGGATTAGCATATGGATCAGGGAATGTATTGAGCGTGAAAGCAAATTTGAATATAAGTGGAGGATAATATATTGTATTTGTATCATCCTTGGCTGTATGCCAAAGGCAGTATATGCGCCTTTATTATTATGTGCATTTTTCTTGCCATCCAGCAAGTTTTATTCATCAAGAGATAAATACATTTTTAAGGGATCTCTGGTATTTGCGTTTATATTGTTGCTGTCTACGTTTGTGCTGCCTACTCTGTTCGCTCCACCGGCTGTTTCAGATACACGTGGAGGGGACACCAGCGTTTTGCGGCAGCTAGAATATGTTATTGGAAAACCGGTAGCGTATGCGGTCGTATTACTGGGCAATATCGGAAAAACGTTTGCAGATTTTGTATTTGGTGGAGAAGGAATTGCGAATTTTGCACATTTGGGAAGAAGCGCACAGCCAGTTTGGTATGCGTTGTTAGTGGGGGGAACTTCATTAACGGATATGTATTCTGATGCAAATGAAGAAAAGTATCTCTGTGGCAAAGACAAAGCAGTTGCCCTGGTAATGATCTTTGCAACTATTTCACTGGTATGGACAGCGTTGTACTTGTCGTTCACTGAAGTGGGAAAAGTAATGATTGCCGGAGTTCAAGGAAGATATTACCTTCCATTTATCTTTCTGTTTTATTTGTGTTTTAGAACAAGAAGGTTCAAAAATGAATTCAAGGTAGAGAATTACCAAATGTGTACTATGCTGATTTCGACTGCATTATTAAGTTGCGTTATGATAAAATTAATTTTATTGCCAAGTTGTATGTAGGAAAGTAGTGGAAGAAAAGGATTAGGAGGAAGTAATGTCACAATATTTGCAAAACTTTAAAAAATTTCAGCCTTTATTACAGGAATTGGTTGCGAGAGACATTAAAATAAAATACAGACGTTCAGTGTTGGGAGTGCTTTGGACTCTGTTAAATCCACTTTTTATGATGGTGATTTTATCCGTGGTATTTTCGAATCTGTTTAAATTTGATGTGGAAAATTTCCCATTGTACTTGTTAAGCGGACAGGTTGTTTTTAATTTCTTTTCTGAATCTACAACGAATGCCATGTCAGCGATCATTAATAATGCGTCCTTGATAAAAAAAGTATATGTTCCTAAATATTTATTTGTGTTATCTAGGATTTTCTCAAGTTTTATTAATTTAATGGCATCATTTACCGCGTTATTGTTAGTTATGGTAGCAACTAGAGCAGAATTGCATTGGAAAGTTCTTCTGGTGCTGATTCCTTTGCTGTTGTTGGTTGGCTTATCGCTGGGAATAGGCTTGATGCTGGCTGCATTGACAGTTAAGTTCCGGGATATTATGCATCTATATTCGGTATTTACAACTGCACTAATGTATTTAACACCGGTGATCTATCCGATGTCTATATTGCCAGACTGGCTGACACCAATTGTGAGGATTAACCCTGTGACGAATATATTATTAATTTTCAGAGATGTTATGATTAATAATTCATGGATTGATCCGGTATCTTTGATTGTGGCTGTTATTGAGGTTGCGGCTTTTTTAATTATAGGACTAAGAGTTTTTTATGTTAGTCAAGATGAGTTTATTTTGAACATATAGGAGAATGGCAGTATGGATAATAAGGTGATGGTCCAGGTAAATAATGTCTCAATGAAGTTTAATCTGTCTTCAGAGAAGTTCGATAGTTTTAAGGAATATGTGATTAAGAGTTTGAAAAAACAAGTGTCTTTTGATGCGTTCTGGGCATTACAGGATGTGTCATTTGAGATATATAAAGGGGATGCATTAGGGCTCATAGGTCTTAATGGCAGTGGAAAGAGTACTATGCTGAAGACGATCGCCGGAGTCTTAAAACCGACGAAAGGAAGCGTAAAAGTCTATGGATCGGTAGCTCCTTTGATAGAGTTGGGAGCAGGTTTTGATATGGATCTGACAGCGCGTGAAAATGTCTTTTTGAATGGGGCATTATTAGGTTACCGGAGAAGTGAAATGGAACAGTATTATGATGATATTGTCGGGTTTTCCGAACTGAAAGATTTTATGGACGTTCCGGTTAAAAATTTTTCTTCCGGTATGATATCAAGACTTGCGTTCGCAATTGCAACGATTGGCGCTCCTGACATATTAATTGTTGATGAAGTCCTCTCGGTGGGAGATTTCCGATTTCAGGAGAAGTGCGAGTTGCGTATCCAAAAAATGATGGATAAGGGGACAACGATTTTGTTTGTGTCGCACAGCATTGAACAGGTCAAGAAGATTTGTAATAAAATTGTTTGGCTGGAACATGGACATTTAAAGATGTTTGGTGATACTCAGATAATCTGTGACATATATAGTCAGTCGTAATATTGAGGTAATAAGATGAAGAAAAAAATACAGATAATAGTTGGAATAGTGATCATTGTAATTGCATCATTTTTGTATGCACATATTTCAAAAACACATTGTATATATGATAGAGAAATTGATACCAGTGATTATAAGGATGTGCCTCTGCTGGATGGAATTACGGTTTCCCAGAGTTTTAAAGTTACAGAGAACACTTTAGATGGTGTGCGTATTAAATGTAGGGTGAATGGTAATCCGGAAAATGTAAATGTTGAGTATGTTTTGAAAGAAGTTGATTCGGGAGAAGAGCTTGCCAATGGAATTGTAAGTGGAGCGGCAATAAAAAACAGCAAGTTTACAGATTTTGAGTTTTCGGTTGTTGGGAATACTAATGGCAAAGAATACGAATTCGTGATATGGGCTGAAAACGGAGACGAGGAAAATAATATCGTATTGTGTTATGAAGGAATGAAAGAAACTGATACGGAACTGAAGATTAGTGAACAAATTCAGGAAGGAACGTTGATTTTAAAGACTGTAACAAAAAGATTTGATATAGAAACATTTGTCATTTTGTTGATATTTGTGTTATACATTATTGTATTTTTGAAGTTTTTATACAAGCTGTTTAAATAAATAAGTAGGAGTGGTGATATCATGAACAGAGAAGAGAATAGATTTGAACTGATTGAGTCGCGTTTTCATTTAAATGATAAAGGTGTATATGTCTTTAAAGGCATCTATTCCAAGAATAAGATGGAAGAGAATAAATTGGTTTTGTCAGTTGGCGAGGAAAATATTCCACTAGATATGGAGATAAAGGAGGGGGCAGAAGTTCGTAGGATGTATGGCTGGTATCCCTACCCGATAGACACGGAATATTCATTTTCCTGTAGGCTTCCGAAGAAATTAGAATTAAGCAAGAAATTAAAGATATTTGAGTATACAAAAAGTGGCAAAAGGGAAGTTTACAGTATTTCTGTCAAGAAACTTTTGAAATCAAGAAAAGATATGTATTATGCGATTGAAAGTGTAGGAGGTTCAAAAGGAAAAGTTGAGATTACAGGCTGGTTTATTGATGCAGGAGACGTAGAGATATGCATTTTAGGAAAAGACAATCGGAAAATAGAATCCAGTATAAAATATGGATATAGAAGAGATGTTATTGAAGCATTTCCGGAGGCCGATCCGGAAAAAGTAAAAGGATTTAAGGCTGTATTTAAAAGAGTTGATGACCGGACAGTTAAATTATGTTTTAATTACGGTGATAATACAATAAAAGAAGTGCTGCCGGTACATCCATCTAAAATCAGGAAGTTTAACAAAATTATCAGTAGTTATTTAAAAAAGGGATATGTATATTATAAGCGTTATGGTATAAAACTTACGATTGATAGAAGTAAAGAGAAACTTTTTGATAGAAGTGGAGTTAATTATGAGAGATGGTTGAAGAAACATTTGCCGAATGATCAGATATTGAAAAAGCAGAGTAAGAGAAGATTTGGGAAGGAGCCCAAGATTAGTATAGTTATACCGTTATATAAGACTCCGGAAAATTATTTGAGAGAATTGGTAGATTCTATTAAAGCGCAGACTTATTCTAATTGGGAGTTATGTTTATCAGATGGAAGTGGTAAGAAATCTCCAATTCTCAAACTACTGAAGGATTTGGAAAGTTCAGATGCACGAATTAAAGTAGTATATAATAATGAACAGTTACAAATATCAGAGAATACGAATCGTGCGATTGAAAGTGCTACAGGTGATTACATTGGCTTCGCAGATCATGATGATTTGCTGACACCCAATGCTCTTTATGAATGTGTAAGAGTTCTGAACAAGCATCCTGGAATTCGGGCGATATACAGTGATGAAGATAAAGTGAGTATGGATGGAAGAAAACATTTTCAGCCCCATTTTAAACCGGATTTTAATAAGGATTTATTGAATTCTACAAATTATTTCTGTCATTTGTTTGTTGTTGAAAAAGCAATCGTAGATAAGGTGGGAGCGCTTAACTCGGAGTTTGATGGAGCACAGGATTATGATTTTGTTCTTAGATGTTCGGAAGAAACAGAGAATATATATCATATTCCTAAGATACTGTATCATTGGAGAGCTCATGAAGATTCTACTGCTGAAAATCCAGAAAGCAAGATGTATGCATTTGAAGCAGGTGCTCGAGCGATAAAAGCACACTATGACAGAATTGGCTGGGAGAATACAGAGGTTACTCAGACGGAATGTTTAGGTGTGTATCGTACATATTACACTCTGAAAGAAGAGCCACTAGTATCAATTATTATTCCTAATAAGGATCATATTGATGATCTTAAGAAATGTTTAAAATCAATTGAACGTTGTAGTTATAAAAATTATGAGATTATCATCGTAGAGAATAATAGTACTGAAAAAGAGACGTTTGAATATTATGATGCAATTAATGGTGAAGGGGATAAGATAAAAGTTATCTATTGGGAGGATGTGTTTAATTATTCTGCAATTAATAATTATGGTGTAGAACATGCCAAGGGAGATTATCTATTGTTCTTAAATAACGACACAGAGATTCTTAATGAAACATGTATTGAGGAGTTGTTAGGATTCTGCATGCGAGAAGATGTGGGTGCAGTTGGGGCAAGGCTTTATTTTGAAGATGGAACAATTCAGCATGCGGGTGTCGTAGTTGGATTGGGAGGTATTGCGGGGCATATTTTCTTAAATACGCCGAGCGATCAGGTTGGTTATTTTGCCAGAATTATAACGCAGCAGGATTATAGTGCTGTTACAGCAGCTTGTATCATGGTTGACAAAGAGGTGTTTGAGAGAATAGAGGGATTTGACACAAATCTTCAGGTGGCATTTAATGATATCGACCTGTGCTTGAGAATACGAGAACTTGGGAGATTAGTAGTGTATAATCCGTATGCAGAGTTATATCATTACGAATCCAAGTCAAGAGGAAGCGATAATACTTCGGATAAAATTGAAAGGTTCAACAGAGAAACGGCTTATTTTGAAAATAGGTGGCATGATATACTGACCTCAGGAGATCCGTACTATAATAGAAATTTTGCAATCGATAGGTTTGACTGTGGGTTGAAAGGGTAGGAAAATCGAATGAAAAAGGTATTGATGACGAATTTATATTTTGAAAAGTATTCGGGATCTGAACTACATATTTCGGAAATGGCTCGTTTATTTGAAAGGAAAGGTTATGATGTAACAATAGCAGTATTCAGAAAGGCTTATCCGCTTATGACGGAAATGAGAAAGTTGCATATTATTGAATGTCAATCAGAAGAATTAAAAGAATTTGATTTTGACATAATATTTGTTCAACATTTTCCGGTTTTTGATTATTTGTGTTGCAAGTACAATCTTACTTTTAGGAAATTGGTTGTGTCAAAGTTGAGTGTCATTTCTGAAGTTGAAGAATTGCCGGTTTGTATAATTGATGCAGATGTCATATTATGTGTGAGTGAGGAGTGTGCAGAATTAGTAAGGAAACAGATTGGTGTTGATGAACGGATTCGTGTTTTTAAAAATTGTGTTGGTCAGGAATTTTTTGATTATTATCAGGGAAAAGAACTTAAAAAATTAAAAAAAATTGCAGTTATTTCAAATCATATTCCGTTAGAATTAAAAGAATTACCTGATGTTTTGGGGAAAGACTATATAGTTGATTTTATTGGAGTAGGAAATAATACTAAGTTGGTTAATGCAAAAGTGTTGTCGGAATATGATTTGATAATTACCATTGGGCGTACTGTGCAGCAGTGTTTTGCAGTTGGAGTTCCGGTATATGTATATGGTTATTTTGGAGGACCAGGTTATATTGATGGTAGTAATTTTATACTTGCTGAAAAATATAATTTTTCAGGGAGAGGTTTTTCAAAATTATCAGCGAATGAATTGGCTGACGATATAAAAAAGCATTATAATCAGGCAGTTTTGGAATTGGCACATTTACATAGTGTTGCTCAAGAGAGATATAATTATGTAGAGCAATTCGATTTGTTTTATTCGGAACTTTTTAATCAAGAGTCCGATATAAGGAAGGCGCAATATTATACGAATATCGAAAAGAGTAGAATTATGACATATAATAAAGTAATGCCGATTATGCTAGGAACAAATCAGAGATCACAGTTGTTTTTTAATGCTGGGGATGGATTTTGTGAAGAAAATAGTATCGTATGGTATTCTGTGGAAAATTATAAGATACGCAGAACATTCAGTATAAATGGTCATGTTTCTGAATTGAGGTTTGATCCCTGTGATGCGCCTTGTAGATGTAAAGTATATGAATTTAGTGTAAATGGGAAAAAGAAGAAAATAAAACAGTTGGAATTGATTATTACGAATGACCCGCAGTTTATTATTTCATTATCTGAAGTGGAGAAACAGGAGGAGAATTTAGAAATAGAAATTGTATTTCAATATGAACTTATACCGTTTGAAGAAGTTATCAATACATCAATGAAACTAATCGATGGGTTGAAGGTGGAAAATGCTCGTTTGAAACAAAACTTTCTATACAGATTTAGAAATAAGATTCAATGTGCATTGACAAGAAAGTAGTATTTTGGTGTTTTGAGGAGATTAGAGATGAAAGTATTGGTAACAGGAGCACATGGGCAATTAGGTCAAGAGGTTCTGCATGAATTGGAAAAAAGAAGACATACATGTATTGGTGTGGATGTTAAAGAAATGGATATTGTGAATTACGAAAAAGTGGAATATATTATTAAGGAGAGCGATGTAGAAGCAGTAATTCATTGTGCGGCATATACGGCAATAGATGAAGCGGAGAAACAGGAAAATCTTTGTAATAAAGTAAACATTGAAGGTACTAAGAATGTTGCACAGGTTTGTGGAATGCAGGATATAAAAATGCTTTATATTAGTACGGATTGTGTGTTTAACGGGTTGGGAAATCAGGCATGGAGTCCGGGTGATGTAATTGAACCTTTAAATGTATTTGGACAATCTAAGTATAAAGGTGAACTTGAGGTTATACAATATGTGAAATCTTTTTATATTGTCAGGACATCATGGTTATATGGTGTTAATGGGGAAAATTATGTTACTTCGATGCTTGATCAAGGCAGTAAAAATGGAAAGATTTATGTATCTGAAAAGCAAGTGGGGACTCCGACCTATACTTATGATTTGGCTAGATTATTGGTGGATTTAATAGAAACGGAGAAATATGGAGTTTATCACGCATCGAATGAGGGGAGTTGTTCCAAATTTGAATTTGCGTGTGAATTGTTTAAAATATGCGGAATGGATGTGAAAGTGATACCAGTTTCTGAGGAATCTTATGACTTAAGAGGGATTTATCCGATTAATAGTAAATTGGATCATAAGAAAATCGAAGAAAATGGTTTTAGAAGTCTTCCGAATTGGAAAAATGCATTGGAGCGATATGTTAAGCGCATAGGATCAATACGATAATTATAATATTTAAAGTATTTTAATCTTAAAGGAAGTAGAATACAAATGATACAATGTAAGAACTCGAAGACTATATATGGCTCTGCAGTGACAGTTATGCCTTATATTCAGATGGATATTACGGATGCGTCTTCGGTTGGGAAGAAGATTGCGGATATGAATCCGGATGTAGTAGTTCATTGCGCGGCATGGACGGCTGTTGATATGGCAGAGGTTGATGATAAAGTAGAGAAGGTACGTGCAATCAATGTCGGCGGTACGGAGAATATTGCGAAGGTCTGCAAGTAGTTGGATTGTAAGATGGTATATATCAGTACGGATTATGTGTTTGATGGCCAGGGGATAGAACCTTGGCAGCCGGATTGCAAGGATTATAAGCCATTGAATGTATATGACGAGACGAAGTTAGAAGGGGAACTGGCGGTAGCAGATAATCTTTCTAAGTATTTTATCGTACGTATCGCATGGGTATTTGGTAAGAAAGGTAAGAATTTTATTAAAACGATGTTGAATGTGGGCAAAACACATGATAAACTTACGGTTGTAAATGATCAGATTGGAACGCCGACCTATACCTACGATCTGGCAAGGCTTCTGGTAGATATGATTGAGACTGAGAAATATGGTTACTATCATGTAACGAATGAAGGTGGCTATATCAGCTGGTATGATTTTACGAAGGAGATCTTCCGTCAGGCGGTAGAATTAGGTCATACTGAGTACTCAGAAGATAGATTGAGCGTGAAGCCGGTTACAACAGAAGAATACGGCATATCCAAGGCTGCGCGCCCATTCAACAGCAGACTGGATAAGAGCAAACTGGCTGAAAATGGATTTGAGCCTCTGCCAACCTGGCAGGATGCTCTTGGAAGGTATTTGAAAGAAATTGAATTCTAGATTAAAAAATAACAGAGTTTTAGGGAAAATGGTAAGGAGATTCGAAGATTATGGGACAGATTAAAGTTGAGAAGAATGCCGGAGGGATTGAAGGGCTTTGTGTCATCGAGCCAACCGTTCATGTGGATGCCAGGGGATATTTTATGGAGACCTATAACCTGAAGGATATGGAAGAAGCGGGACTAACGATGGAATTCGTGCAGGATAATCAGTCCTGCTCTTCCAAAGGGGTTTTAAGAGGACTGCATTTTCAAAAAGAATACCCCCAGGGGAAGTTAGTGAGAGTCATCAAAGGATCTGTATTTGATGTTGTTTAGACTTAAGAAGCAATAGCAAGACATATGGAAAATGGTTCGGCATTGAACTGACAGAAGAGAATAAGAAGCAGTTCTATATTCCACAGGGATTCGCGCATGGATTCCTGGTATTGAGTGATATTGCAGAATTCTGCTATAAATGTACGGATTTCTATCATCCGGGAGATGAAGGCGGGCTTGCATGGAACGATCCTGAGATTGGAGTTCACTGGCCACAGTTGACTGGAGAATATGATGGTACGGCTTCAGCAAAAGGATATCATCTGGAAGATGGTACAGTATTAAACTTAAGTGAGAAAGACCAATTGTGGGTTGGACTTAAGGATACATTTCATTTTTAGGCTGTTAAGTAGTATACAGATGAAAAGGAGACGGGGAGTATGACCAGGATAAGGGAAACTAAAAAACGGGTAATAGTTTTGGTGCTAAGTATGGCGCTGCTTTTTTCGGTATTGCCGGTTCAAAGTATACTGGCGGCTGATGTCAGTCGGGAACAAGCATCAGAGAGTGTATCAGAGCAGGAGAAACTTCCGGGAGAATCGGAAGAATCTGTGGCGAAAGAAGTAGGTACAGACAATACCGGAGAGGAATCAGAAGCAGTTGGTCAGTCTGCGCAGGATAGTCAGCCGGCGGAAGTTACTGAGAGTATGCAAGAAGAGCAGAATGTCAGCCCAGAACTTCAGTACGTATACGTGGACAAATCCTATGTTGCGATGCCGGAGAGACAGAAGATTCTGGTTTCTTTTGGAGAGAATACTAGTTTATCTGATGCGGTTTTAGTATATAGCCGTGAGGGAAGTGGGGAATCTCAGGAGGTACAGGCATCAGAATTACAGGAATCTTCAGTTCTGTTCCAGATGGATTATGTTGAAGAAAGTCAGGCGGGAGTGTATCAGTTATTAGCAGTCAGGATGACTGTAAATGGTGAAGAGTATGAACTTGATTTTCAGGAGGCTGGTATTGACAGCCGGTTTGGAGTCAATCGGGAGTGTGAGACAGAACCGGATGCGGTTGTAGAAGAAATAGCAGAAGGTGCACAAAGCACCGGAAATAAGGAGAATGATGTAACATTTGTAACGGTTGATTCTGAAGGGAATCTGGAAGAAAATGGAACTGTTGAGGAGGTGCTTAGCGAGGCAAGTGAAAGAGTAGCGACCGTTTCTACAAGCAGTGAGCAGGCAGCGTTGGCGGCTCGGGCAGTTACACATGATCTTGTTGTAGTGTTAGATCCTGGCCATGGCGGAGGAGATCCGGGAGCGGGCGGGAACGGTGCAAACGAGAAAGATCTGACATTAAAAATTGCAAAATATTGTAAAAATGCACTGGAAGAGTACTGTGGCGTTACCGTATATATGACCAGGGAGACAGACAGGTTTGTAGGTGCGAATTCCACCAATGCCAATGAGGATCTGGCTCCGCGAGTTGAGTACGCAAAATCAGTGAATGCGGATTTGTTTGTAAGTATACATCTTAATTCAACAGGATATGGTACAGCAAAAGGTGCTGAGGTATATTATCCGAACAGTAACTATAATGTCGCAGTAGGAAACACCGGAAAAGAAGTTGCGCAAAATATCCAGAATGAACTGGTTGCATTAGGAATCACTGATCGTGGAATTAAGATTAGGAACAGTGCGAATAATAGTACATATCCGGATGGTTCTTTGCAGGATTATTATGCCGTTATTTGGCAGTGTAAGAGAGCAGGGATTCCCGGAATTATTGTTGAACATGCTTTTATTGATAATGTGGACGATTACAATAAATATCTGAATTCTGACGCGAAACTTAAGAAACTTGGCGAAGCAGATGCCGCTGGTATAGCCAAAGCATTGGGGTTGGAGAAGGGTGAATGGATAGAGGACAAGAACGGATGGTGGTTCCGTTACAGTGACGGTAGCTATCCGAAAAGTACCTGGAAATTTATTGCAGGATATTGGTATCATTTTGGTAGCGACGGTTACAGACAGACTGGATTTATTACAGACGGAGCGAAATATTATCTGGATAAAGAAGGCAAGATGGCAATCGGTTGGAAGTGGATTGATGATGCCTGGTATTATTTTAATGGTTCCGGAGCAATGGCAACAGGCTGGCTCTGGCAGGGCGGAGCATGGTACTATCTGGACAAAGATGGAAAGATGGTCACTGGGTGGCAGACGATAGATAAGACAAAGTATTATTTTGGAACGTCCGGCAATATGTATACTGGTACTCATGTAATAGATGGGACTACTTGTGTATTTAGTTCAAGTGGAGCATATCAGATAACAGAAGGATGGAAGTCAGAAAACGGTAAATGGTACTATATGACAGGCGGCGTATCAGCTAAGGGGTGGTCTATGATTGACAACACCTGGTATTATTTCGACGGTTCTGGTGTGATGCAGACAGGCTGGGTGCTGGTAGGAGGAACTTGGTATTACATGAATAGTTCGGGAAAGATGTTGACCGGCTTCCAGAAGATTGGGAATCTTACATATTATCTGTCTTCTAGTGGAGCGATGGTAACAGGCTGGCTGCTGGTTGATAAGACTTGGTATTATTTTAATGGTTCAGGGGCGATGCAGACAGGCTGGCTGCTGCTTGGTAATACCTGGTACTACCTGAACAGTGATGGAAAGATGGCAACCGGTCTTCAGAAGATAGGGAACGCAACCTATTATCTGACCTCCAGCGGAGCGATGGCAGTAGGCTGGGTGTTGATTGATAAGACCTGGTATTATTTTAATGGTTCCGGAGCGATGCAGACAGGCTGGCTGCTGCTTGGCAATACCTGGTATTATCTGAAAGATGACGGCAAGATGGCAACAGGCTGGCTGACCGTGAACGGCGCAATGTATTATTTTGGAACATCTGGCAATATGTATACTGGCACACATGTGATCGATAATGTTACATATCAGTTTGACGCCAGTGGAGCATGTCAGTCTAAGGAAGGCTGGAAGACAGAGAATGGCAAGACCTATTATCTTGTCAGTGGAACAGCCGCAAAAGGATGGAAATTTATTGAAAATGCCTGGTATTATTTCGCGGAAGATACGGGAGTCATGGCAACTGGATGGCTGGGTCAAGGCGATGCCTGGTATTATCTGAAAGATTCCGGAGTGATGCAGACAGGCTGGCTGTTGGAAGGAAATAATTGGTACTATCTGAATCCGGAAACGAACGCCTACGGTCCGGCAGGCGTGATGGCAAAGGGCTACAGGGAGATTAACGGAACTTGGTATTATTTTGAAAAGACGAAGTCCCCGGTTGGTTCACTTAGTTACGAAGGTGTTACAGCTATTATGGGCGAGAGCGCAATCGGTAAGGATAAAGAGACTGTTGTAAAAAAGATGGTCAGGATGTTTGGAAATCGTACATATCCTTCTGAGGCTCTTGAAAAGGGGGGCGCACCTGACATCACGACATTCTGCAGGATCTTATATGACGAAGCTGTACTGGAAGGTGTTAAACCGGAAGTTGTATTTGGACAGGCAATGAAGGAGACGGGCCACCTCCAGTTTGGCGGTGATGTTAAGGTAGAACAGTTTAATTTTGCAGGACTCGGCGCTACAGGAAATGGTGAACCAGGGAATTCTTATGAAAGTGTACAGATTGGGCTTAGAGCACAGGTGCAGCATTTGAAAGCATATGCGTCTGATGAGGAACTGAAATCAGAATGTGTAGATAACAGATTTAAGTATGTGACAAGAAAGTGCGCACCATATGTAGAGTGGCTTGGAATACAAGAGAATCCAGAAGGCAAAGGCTGGGCAGCGGAAGCAAAGTATGGAATGAGCATTATGAATTCTTATATTAAGCCATTATTGTAGTTCCTGTGGGAGGAAGATTATGAAAAAAAGTGTAAAAGTCATGATAGGGATGTTAATGATAGGACTTTTGATGATGGGCTGTAGTAATACTTCATCAGAGGATGAGGATAAATCAGAGGAAAAAGAGGCGCAGGAACTTCAGATTGATGATAAAAAGGATGATGAACAGCAGTTAGAATTAGAAGATGAGAGTGAAGATCCAAATGGTGATGAAGATGAAAATGCAGTGTCTGCCGTACAGAAGGCGGTCATATATTCGCCAAAGGAGAATGCAGACGGTTTTGTGATGGAAGAATCAGAAACCACAGAAATGACACCGGAATACTTAATTGGTCAATTAATTGAGAAAAATGTGATTCCATCAGGTGTAGAAGTGGTATCGTTTGAAGAGACACAGAACGATGGGGAGAAAGCCTTACTCCTTGATCTGAGCAGTGAATTCGCGACATTTCTTCAGCCTATGGGAACGACTGGCGAGTACGTAGCAATTGGAAGTATCTGCAATACTTTTCTGGATACTTATGAATGTGAAGGAATACAGATTACGGTAGAAGGAGAAGTCCTTACAACCGGACATGCAGAGTATCCGGGATATCTGACAAAATTCGATTAGAAGAGATAGAAAAACTCCTTTCGGGTAAATAGTTGGTGGCACATATTTAGTAAACGGTAGATAGTCCGTACCTATACAAAACTGGAGCAAACCTATCCGAGAGCATATACAGACCCTTTGATTTCGTCAGCCTTGGCTTTAGCAGCCTTTACAATGGCATTGGAAGTGTCATCTTCCTTAGGTATGCCAGGCTTACGTGGATTATCTTTCTTGAGTTGTTTGTATTCATCATAGGCGTCAGACATCACGTCTGACTTCATCAAGAGCTTCCATAGCCCACTCGACTACATGGAATGAATCCACACAGCGGTCACACTCAGGAGTTGATTCATTTACACATTTCGTAATCCACTTAGCACCATCTCTGGCAACAATCTTTATGGTGGAAAACTGCTCGAGAGTAAGTTGCTTATGTAACTTTTTAAGCAACAATTTACCATGACCTTCGGATGCCCATACAACAGTATTGGTATCATGATTGACGATTACGGTAATGTATGTATGACCCTTTTTGTAACTGGTCTTATCAATTCCGATATTCACAAGTCTGTCAAGTCTTCTTGAACGCTCTGGCTCGAGATCATGAAGGGTACGATTTACGCACCTGCCTACGGTTTCCCAATCCACTCTCATGAAATAAGAGGTGGTACTGAAGTGCTTTGTAAACCTACTGCCTGGATAAACCCATGGAACTTCAACGACATATACTTCATGTTCAGGGCAGTTGATGCGGTGAGTCTGGTGGTCAACACAACCAGCATACCACCCCAATCCAAGTCTCTCCATGTAGATGGTTTGGATGAATGGTTATCATATACAGGGCATGCTTTATTTTTCGCAGGAATGTTATGCCTGTCAGCATGCAGTAATGGCAATACTACCGAAGATTCGAAGACGTCAAAATGCAAGAAACAAAGCAGATGATGCTACAAACATAGGATTCGGAGAAGAAAGAACAAGAGCAGGAACAGGAAGATACAATATTTGAACAAGAAGAACCTAAGACAGAAAAAGAGGATACAGCGGTTCAAACACCGGAAACAAAACCTGTTAATATCACCATCTATTATAGCAATGATGACGCAACGGGATTTGCTTCCGAAGAGGTACAGATTCCTTCACTGACGCCGGAAGAAGTATTGAAGGCATTAGTTGATAAGGGGGCGATGGCAGCAGATGTCAGGATCTTGTCATTTGAGACAACAACGGCTGAAGGGAAAGCCACGATAGAACTTGACTTTAGCAGCGAATTTTCTTCTTACGTATTCAGCATGGGTTCCACAGGAGAATATTATGTTATTGGAAGCGTCTGCAATACATTCTTGGATGCATATGATTGCGAGCAGATTAAGATTACGGTAGAGGGTCAAGTGTTGTCTGCGGGGCACGCAGAATATCCGGGGTATATGTCAAAATTTGTGGAATAGTGGGATAAGAACTTATTATTTAAGAAATATTCTGTTGAAGTAAAGCGAGATGTAGCAATAGAGGTCGTGCATTATCTGTTGAGTATGCAGAGTATCCAAAGTATATGATGTGTTTTCATAAGAAAAGGTGTGAATTGTCAAATTATGTCGTTAAGTTTTCAGGAACAATTTTAAACAGGACAGGTCTTCTGCTCAGGAGAAAAACCTGCCATAAATGAACAAAATAAAGTTTTTGAAGAAGGTTTAATACTTAATTTTGCTATGAAACATTTTGTGAGATTTGAAAAACATTTGGAAGAGTGTGATAGAGTGAAAAGTCATATTGTAGATGATAAGTTTTAATAGGAGATAAGAGTAATATGAAAAAACCAGGCTACTATTCCTCCGGCGAATTTGCCCGCATGGCCCACGTAACCCTGCGGACAATCCGCTACTATGACAAACAGAATATTCTCAAGCCCTCGTATGTAACGGATGCGGGGGCAAGATTTTATACGGATGAGGATTTTGCCCGTCTTCAGCAGATCCTGCTGCTGAAATACCTGGGATTCTCCCTGGATGATATTCGGGAGATGACGATTGCGGATTCCGACTATCATTTTATGCTGAACTCCCTGAATATCCAGTTAAAACTGGTTCAGGACCGGATAGAGCAGATGCAGCTGGTGGAGAAGGCTATTCAGGATACTGCCGATGTGATCCAGGCAGAGCATACGATTGACTGGAGCCAGATGCTGAATCTGATTCACCTGACAGGCATGGAGAAGAGTCTGAAGAACCAGTATCAGAATGCATCTAATATCTCCGCTCGTATCAATCTTCACAGCCTGTATTCGCAGAATGAGCAGGGATGGTTTCCATGGATCTACGAACAGTTGAAGATCCGACCAGGAATGCGCATTCTGGAAATTGGATGTGGGGACGGAACGCTTTGGAAGGACAGACGTTCAGTCCTTCCAGAAGATATTCACATCGTGCTGTCTGACATTTCAGAGGGAATGTTGCGGGATGCAAGGCGCGCCATTGGAGCGGAGGATAAGAGATTTGAATTCCATGTCTTCGACTGCCATAGGATCCCTTATGAAGAAGGGGTCTTTGATCTGGTAATTGCCAATCATGTGCTGTTTTATTGCGAAGATATCCCGAAAGTTGCCAGAGAAGTCAAAAGAGTGCTCAAAGGGGATGGAAGATTTATCTGCAGCACATATGGATGCAGGCACATGATGGAAGTCAGCCGGCTCGTGCAGGGATTTGATGAAAGAATCGTGTTGTCCGCGGATAAGTTGTATGAGAGGTTTGGCCGCGAAAATGGCGGGAATATCCTTAGACAGGATTTTTGTAAGGTAGAGTGGATGTCTTATCAGGATTCCCTGGTTGTTCCTGATCCGGAACCGCTGATCTCTTATGTCCTTTCCTGCCATGGCAATCAAAGCCAGTATATTCTGGATCACTACAATGAATTCCGTTCTTACGTAAAAAAGAAGACGGACGGAGGCTTCCATATTACCAAGGATGCAGGGATATTTATTTGTGAAAAATAGACAAATTTAGTGAAATTGAAAAAAAGTACTTGAAGGTGACCTTGGGTCACCTTTTATAATGCAATTATGCTAATGAAATACGACTGAAAGAGAATACTAATTTTATAAAAGATACTAAGGAGGTTCCACATGAAAGGAATTATTTTAGCGGGAGGTTCCGGCACGCGCCTTTATCCTCTGACTATGGTGACATCCAAGCAGTTATTGCCGATTTATGACAAGCCAATGATCTATTATCCGATGTCCGTACTTATGAACGCAGGCATCCGGGACATTTTAATCATCTCTACGCCCCAGGATACGCCTCGCTTTAAGGAACTGCTGGGAGACGGGCGGCAGTTTGGAGTGAATCTTTCCTATGAAGTGCAGCCAAGTCCTGACGGACTGGCACAGGCCTTTATCATCGGAGAAGAGTTTATCGGCGACGAGCCGGTAGCGATGGTTCTGGGAGATAACATTTTTGCCGGCCATGGCTTAAAGAAGCGTCTGAAAGCCGCTGTGGAGAACGCAGATTCCGGAAGAGGAGCGACCGTATTCGGCTATTATGTGGATGACCCGGAACGCTTCGGAATTGTAGAATTCGATCATGAGGGAAAAGCCAAATCCATAGAAGAAAAGCCGGAGAAGCCAAAGAGCAATTACTGTGTGACCGGATTATATTTCTATGACAACAAGGTTGTGGAATATGCAAAGAATCTGAAGCCAAGCGCCCGCGGGGAGTTGGAGATTACCGATCTGAACCGCGTGTATCTGGAAGAGGGCAAGTTGAATGTGGAACTGCTTGGGCAGGGATTTACCTGGCTGGATACCGGGACGCATGAGAGCCTGGTGGAAGCAACCAACTTTGTTAAGACGGTAGAATCTCATCAGCACCGTAAGATCGCATGCCTGGAAGAGATCGCTTATCTGAATGGCTGGATCACGGAAAAGGATGTATTGGATGTGTACGAAGTGCTTAAGAAGAATCAGTACGGCCAGTACTTGAAGGACGTACTGGACGGAAAATTCGTAGACGGACTATACTAGACAAAATGAAAAGAGACAAAAGGAGATTAGAGATTATGACGATTATTGTAACCGGCGGAGCCGGATTCATTGGAAGCAACTTTATATTTCACATGCTGGATAAATACCCGGATTACCGCATCGTGTGCCTGGACTGCCTGACCTATGCAGGCAATCTGTCGACGCTGGCGCCAGTGATGGAGAACCCGAATTTCCGTTTCGTGAAGGAGAGCATCACAGACCGTGAGGCTGTCTACAAATTATTTGAAGAGGAGCACCCGGATATCATCGTGAACTTCGCGGCAGAAAGCCATGTTGACCGTTCCATCGAGAATCCGGAGGTCTTCCTGGATACCAATATCAAGGGTACCGCAGTTCTGATGGATGCCTGCAGAAAATATGGAATCAAGCGTTATCATCAGGTTTCTACAGATGAAGTATACGGCGATCTTCCGCTGGACCGGCCGGACTTATTCTTCACAGAAGAGACTCCGATCCACACCAGCAGCCCATACAGTTCTTCCAAGGCGGCAGCAGACTTGCTAGTGCTGGCTTATCATAGGACGTATGGACTTCCGGTGACGATCAGCAGATGTTCCAACAACTATGGACCATATCATTTCCCGGAGAAGCTCATTCCGCTGATGATTGCCAATGCGCTGAATGACAAGCCGCTTCCGGTATACGGAAAGGGCGAAAATGTCCGTGACTGGCTGTATGTAGAGGATCACTGCAAGGCGATCGACCTGATCATCCACAATGGCCGTGTAGGCGAGGTCTACAATATCGGCGGACACAACGAGATGACGAATATCGATATTGTCAAGATTATCTGTAAAGAATTAGGAAAGCCGGAGAGCCTGATTACTTATGTAGAGGATCGCAAGGGCCATGACATGCGTTATGCCATCGATCCGACCAAAATCCACAGCGAATTGGGCTGGCTTCCGGAGACGAAGTTTGCGGATGGAATCAAGAAAACGATCAAATGGTATCTGGATAATAAGGAATGGTGGGAGACGATCATCTCCGGAGAATATCAGAATTATTATGACGAGATGTATGGCAGCCGAGAGGGGATGAAATAATGAAGGTTTTAGTGACAGGCGTAGCAGGACAACTGGGCCACGACGTAATGAACGAACTGGCAAAGCGTGGATATGAAGGAGTAGGTTCCGATATCAAGGAAACCTACAGCGGGATCCAGGACGGGACGGCAGTGGTAAGCATGCCGTATGTCCAGATGGACATCACGGATGAAGACTCGGTCAGGAAGGTGCTCACAGACGCAGCGCCGGATGTGGTAGTGCATTGTGCGGCATGGACTGCCGTAGACCTGGCGGAAGACGAGGATAAGAAAGAGATCGTGCATGCGGTGAACGCGACTGGAACAAAGAATATCGCGGAGGTCTGCAAAGAACTGGATTGCAAGATGGTATATCTCAGTACCGACTATGTATTCGACGGCCAGGGAACCGAAGCCTGGCAGCCGGACTGCAAGGATTATAAGCCGCTGAATGTATATGGCGAGACGAAGCTTGCCGGTGAACTGGCAGTATCAGAGACATTGTCCAAATATTTTATCGTGCGGATTGCCTGGGTATTTGGAAAGAACGGCAAGAATTTCATCAAGACGATGCTGAATATCGCAAAGGCGCATGACAAGATCACGGTTGTCAATGATCAGATCGGAACGCCCACATATACCTTTGACCTGGCAAGGCTTCTGGTGGATATGATTGAGACTGACAAGTATGGATATTATCATGCTACCAATGAAGGCGGATATATCAGCTGGTATGACTTTACCAAAGAGATCTTCCGTCAGGCAGTAGAACTTGGTCATGAGGAATATTCGGAAGACAAGGTGAACGTCATTCCAGTGACAACGCAGGAATATGGCGCTTCTAAGGCGGCAAGGCCATTTAACAGCAGGCTGGATAAGAGCAAGCTGCCGGAAAACGGGTTTACTCCGCTTCCTACATGGCAGGATGCCTTGAACAGATATCTGAAAGAAATTGAATTTTAAGGAGATCGATTGACATGGGACAGATAAAAGTTGAGAAGAATGTAGGCGGAATTCAAGGACTTTGCGTTATTGAGCCTGCTGTTCACGGGGATTCCAGAGGATATTTTATGGAGACCTATAATCAGAGGGACATGGAAGAGGCAGGACTTACCATGAATTTTGTCCAGGATAACCAGTCCTGCTCCACGAAAGGGGTCCTTCGCGGGCTGCACTTCCAGAAGGAGTTTCCCCAGGGGAAACTGGTAAGGGCGATAAAAGGTTCGGTATTCGATGTCGCGGTTGACCTGCGAAGCAATAGCGAGACTTATGGAAAATGGTTCGGCATCGAACTGACAGAAGAGAATAAAAAGCAGTTCTATATACCAGAGGGCTTTGCCCATGGATTCCTGGTATTAAGCGAGATCGCAGAATTCTGCTATAAGTGTACGGATTTCTACCATCCGGGAGATGAAGGCGGACTTGCGTGGAACGATCCTGAGATTGGAATCAAGTGGCCGCAGTTAGTAGGCGAATATCAGGGAAGTGCTTCCGCAGAAGGATACCATCTGGAGGATGGCACGGCTTTGAACTTAAGCGATAAGGACCAGCTTTGGGTAGGAGTGAAAGATACGTTTCATTTCTAAAATGAAAGAACACCATCAGACTATTTAAAGTCTGGTGGTGTTTTTGTCATCGTTTCAAAAGTTTCCGTGTAAGCCAATCCTTCGCATAGGAAAAGGTATGCACGATTAATTCAATTTCAATCATCAGATAATTGAGCAGGTGCTTCAGGCGGAAGGGAACTTTTTTCTGGGCCTTCATCGTCTTCAGGCCTTCCGTTACGCCTTCTTTATAATCCTTTCCCCAACCTTTTTTCAGAAAGAACGCATATTTTACCAGATATCCCAATACCAGCGGGATAAGATTCAGGATCAGCTGAAGCAGCGGCATGTTCTTATAATTCAGATACACGCTGTTGCGGGCGGACAGTTTTACCTTGAAGGAATTATACTTGGAGCCGCTTGTTCCGCTTCCCACATGGTAGACCAGCGCGGTCGGGCAATACATGTTTTTATAGCCATAGATCTTGGCGCGGTAGCCCACATCGATATCTTCCAGATAGGCAAAATGGCTCTCATCAAAATATCCGATCTTTTCAAAAGCCGAACGGCGGTAGATTGCCGCGCCGGCGCAGGCGGTAAATATCTCATCGGCCTTGGTATAATTGGTCACAGGCCTTCCAGTTCCGCGGCAGATACCCCAGCCGATCACCGTATACAGGTCTCCGGCGCTGTCGATGAGATCCGGGTGATACATCTGGATCATCTTGCTGCTGACCGAGAAGATTCTGGGGGAGCGTTCAATAGCGCCTACCATTTCTTCAACATAATGAGGATCTACGGTAGTATCATTGTTCAGCAAGATGACGTAGGGCGTCCGGGAGTGGCGGATGCCGACATTGACCGCTTTGCTGAAGCCATAGTTCTTATCTAAGGCGATCACTTCGATATCCGGATAATTCTCCTTCATATATTCCAGGCTCCCGTCGGTAGAGGCATTGTCTACCACAAGTATCTTAAAATCATGGCATGTCTGCCTTTCCAAAGAAGCCAGGCAAGGTTCCATGAAGTGCTTGCCATTATAATTCGGTATTACGATCGTTACTTTCATATACATACTCCGATTCCTTAATTTCAATTACTGCATTATTATAGCAAAATTTCGGGATATATGCTATATTAACTTACGGTATTGTAAAGGAATGTCTTTTTATAGGAGTAAATATGGAGCAGGAATTCAGCAATCGTATCAAATATTACAATTTCATACTATGTATCCTGGTGATTTTGATTCATGCAGAGAACTCAGGGATATTTCTGGAGCACGTGGAAATGCTAAATACAATAGAATACATTGTGGTGGAGAAATTTGCCAGACTGGCTATCGCGGGCTTCTTCCTTTGCTCCGGATATCTGTTCTACCGGAATTTTACGATGGACAAACTGGGGGCAAAGTGGAAAAGCCGTTTTTTCAGCACCGTGATTCCTTTTGGGGTATGGAATCTGCTGTACTTCCTTTTACATTACGTCCTGACGAAGGTTCCGGTGTTAAGCGGCATATTCGGAAATAAGGCGATTCCTTTTAATCTTCGTGAGATTCTGGAGGCCCTCTTGTTTTATAAGTATAATCCGGTCTTCTGGTTTCTACAGTTTCTGATCGTATTTATCTACATATGTCCATTGATTTATCTGATCATTCGGAATAGATGGACCGGACTGGCGGGAATCATAATCTTATACTTTGCTGCGTCCAGTCAATGCCTGGATGCTTACAACGGTACGGCGTCTGCCATGGCAAACTGGCTGTTTATCTATATGGCAGGAGCCTATATCGGAAGACATTGGAGGCAGACGATCGAAGAGGGGCTGCATCAAAAGGCGATCGCGGCAGTTCTTTGCATCTGTGCCGTCTTATCTTTTATCATGCTCCAGCAGCATCCGAGCCTTTACTGGACCCTGCTGTATTATTTGAGCGGAGCCATGCTGATCTGGTATCTGCTATGCCTGATCCGGCTGCCGCAAGCAAGAGGCTGGATGGGGAATACCTTTTACATCTATGCAGTGCATTTCATGATCATTCAGTTTGGCAACAAAGTCGTCCATAAAATGACAGGAGACAGCATGTATATCGGCATGATTCTCTTTGTGGCCCTGCCTGTCGTGGTCGTCATATTCTGCTATTATACAAGCCGCTTTATGGCGAGATATACGCCGGGAATATGGAAGATTCTTTCCGGAAACCGGTAAATGTTTCAGAGATATTAAAGAAATGTTAAGAAAAAGTGTACTGCAACGGGTTGTCGATTCTGGAAAATTATTGTATTATAAAGCGTAATGACCAGTAGCGGATGTGGAATTGGCATCTGCGCGGCCACAATATCTAGTGAAAATCGGGTGGAGAAAAGTGATTAAGGACAATCAGAAATTGTTAAATAGACTTCATGTAGTGATAGATGCGCTGGTAATTATATTCTCATATACCGCGGCGTGGTACCTCAGGTTCAAGAGCGGCATCTTTGAACTGGACCCCTGGTTCTTATCTTTGCAAGAGTACATGAAGGCGCTGCTTATTATTGTGCCGGGATATCTGATCCTGTACTATGCCTTCCAGTTATATACGCCGAAGCGGGTACAGGGCAGGCGTTATGAAGCCTGGCATATCATCCAGGCCAATACCATCGGCCTGATGGCATATATCCTGATTCTGTATTTGACGAAGCAGTCTGATTTTTCCAGAGCGATGTTTTTCGTGTTTTTCTGCGTAAATGTCTTTTCTGAGGTGACGGTGCGCAATATTATCCGCGAAGGTTTGCGGAATATGCGAAAGAAAGGGTACAACCAGAAGCATATCCTTTTGATTGGCTACAGCCGTGCCGCCGAACAGTATATCGACAGAATCCTGTCCAATCCGGAATGGGGATATATCGTCAGGGGTATTCTGGCGGATAACAAGCCAAGCGGCACGGAGTACCGGGGGATCAAGGTGCTGGGACGGGTGGAGAACCTGACCATCATCCTGCCGCAGAACAAGCTGGACGAGATTGCCATTACCCTGGGGCTGGCAGAATACCACAAGCTGGAGCATATTGTCAGCATGTGCGAGAAGTCCGGCGTGCATACCAAGTTTATACCGGATTATAATAATATTATACCGACCAAGCCTTATACGGAAGACCTTCTTGGCCTTCCGGTCATCAATATCCGCCATGTGCCGCTTAGCAACGCGCTGAATGCGTTTTCCAAGCGCTGCGTGGACCTATTTGGAGCCATTGTGGCGCTGATTCTATTTTCGCCGGTTATGGCTGTCGTGTCTGTAATCATCAAGGCAACTTCGCCTGGACCTCTGATATTTAGGCAGGAGCGCATCGGTCTTCAGAATAAGCCTTTCCCCATGTACAAGTTCCGCTCCATGGTAGTGCAGGATGCGGCATCGGAGAAGGCAAAATGGACGGTACAGAATGATCCCAGGGTGACTCCTATTGGAAAATTCATCCGCAAGACGAGCATTGACGAGCTTCCTCAACTGTTCAACGTACTCAAAGGGGATATGAGCCTGGTAGGACCAAGGCCGGAGCGTCCGCAGTTTGTGGAGAAATTCCGGGAAGAGATTCCCAGGTATATGGTAAAGCACCAGGTGCGTCCGGGTCTGACAGGATGGGCCCAGGTCAATGGCTACCGGGGGGATACGTCAATTCGGAAACGGATCGAGCATGACCTGTACTATATTGAGAACTGGACGTTGGGGTTCGATTTTAAGATTTTATTTCTGACATTTTTCAAGGGATTTGTGAACAAGAACGCATATTAATCCGCAAGGGAGAAACGTATGAGTAAAAAGAAGCGCATGAAGAACAGAATGACACGTGCAGAGAGACAGAAATTAATGCGCAAGAGGCGCAGGAAGAGAATCGCCCTTCTGGTTGCAGAGGTGCTGATCCTGGCGGCCTTATGCGTGACGGCCTACGGAATATTCAAACTGGATAAGCTGGATTTTAATATCCTGAATGACAAGAACCTGGAGGCATATAAAGATACCGGGCCGTATACGAATATCGCCCTGTTCGGCCTGGATTCCAGAAACGACGAACTGGACGGCGGGGTACAGAGCGACTGTATTATGATTGCAAGCATCAACAATGATACGAGCGATGTGACATTGACCTCCATCTACCGGGATACCTTGCTTCAGCAGAAAGACGGAACATATGAGAAGGCCAATTCGGCTTATAACCGGGGAGGTCCGGAAGAGGCGATCAGCCTTCTGAATCGGAATTTTGATCTGGACATCCACAATTATGTCAGCGTGAACTTTACCGCGCTGGTGAATACCATTGACCTGCTTGGCGGCCTGGAACTGGATATGACCGCGGAAGAGGCCGACTGGTGCAACAAGTATGCGGTGGAAACTGCGGAAGTGGCTGGAAAGGACTGGGAAGATATCGAGGTAAAGGATGGGACCCAGAAGGTGGACGGCGTGCACGCGGTGGCCTATGCCAGAATCAGGTATACCGAGGGCATGGACTTCAAGCGGGCGGAGCGCCAGCGGATCGTCCTGGAGAAGACGGCGGAAAAGGCTAAGAAGGCGAACCTGCTGACATTGAACAAGATGATCGATGAGATCTTTCCGATGATCTCTACCAGCTTTTCCACCCAGGATCTGCTGGGATTTGCAGCCAACGCTTTGAATTATAACATCGTGCAGACCGGTGGATTCCCTTATCAGGTAACCACCAGGGAGGACGTAAGGAATCATGAAGGCTCTTATGTCGTGCCGATTGGATTTACCAATAATGTAACCCAGCTTCACCGGAATCTGTTTAAAGAGGATTCCTACGAGCCATCGGAGAAGGTAACGCAGATCAATGATGACATCATCTATCTTACCGGAGTTACGGAAGATACGGATGCGATGAATACCACGTTTGAAGGAGACATAAGTAATGAGGGAGCGCAATAACATTATAATGGAATATGGCACATATATGCTGGTGTTTCTGGCCAGTTATATTGCTTCACTGGCAGGGCTTTATTATCTGTCAGGTATATTGCTGATGGGCGAGGCCCTCTATCTCTATGTCCACTGGGTAAGGGAGACCGGAAGCCTGGTCGAACTTCGGGCGCTTTTTACATTGGCCTGGGTCGGAGGACAGGGAATCGCCTGCATGCAGCTGAGCAAACTGCAGAGTGACTGGCAGTATATTACCTGGCTGAGTTTCTTCCTGATCTATATCGGCTTTGGCATCGGATATGAATGGGGACAGAAGTATGGAAAGGTAGAAGAGCGGGAACTGGAAAAGAACGAATTTCAATCAGGAAGGCTATTCATCTGCATTATAGGTCTGATGGCGGTCTCGATAGCATGTTTTGCTTTTGAAGCGCTTAAGGTGGGATTTATCCCCTTATTCTCCGACGAGCCTCATGCCTATTCATATTTCCATGTATCAGGAGTTCACTACTTTACCATCAGCTGCATTCTGATACCGGCCATCACGATCCTGTACCTGAAAGTGAGCAGACACATTGGATGGAAAAAAATGGCAGCACTGGTACTGGCAAACTTTACGGCCGTAGCAGTGCCATTCTTATGCGTATCCAGATTCCAGCTTCTGTTTGCCGTAGGATTTGCGGTGGTTACATATATCATGGTCAATAAAAGGATCCGGCTCAGGACGATGGTAATACTTCTGGTGGCGCTGGTGCCTGTATATATAATACTGACGGTGTTCCGCCACCATGATGTGGCATACTTAAATAGCATATTCGAGATGAAATACAGCAAGATGCCCATCTTTATCACCCAGCCCTACATGTATGTGGCCAATAACTTTGAGAATTTTAACTGCATGGTGGCACAGTTGACGGAGCATACCTATGGATTAAAGATGCTGTTCCCGTTTTTTGCGCTGACCGGGTTAAAGTTTCTCTATCCGCAGCTGGTATCCTTCCCCATCTTCCTGACGAAGAAGGAGTTGACCACGCTGACCATGTTCTATGATGCCTATTATGATTTTGGAATTGTCGGCGTATTTATATTTGCGGTGATTGTAGGAGCGGTAGCGAAGGTTTTGATGAGTATTGTAAAGAAGAGCCAGAACCCGGTATCCTATCTGTTCTACGGGCAGATAGCAATCTATCTGGGACTTGCATTTTTTACCACCTGGTTCAGCAATCCTACGACTTGGTTCTGGCTGATTCTTACAGGAATGATGTGCTGGTTTGTAGGATACGATAAGAATAAGAAAAAGGATGAACAAAAAGATGAATAATCCAGAGCGGGTAGATGTAGTCATACCGACCTACCGGCCGGATGGGAGGCTGGAGGAACTGCTGAAAAGGCTTGGAAAGCAGAGTTGCCCCATCAGGCATATCTATGTCATTAATACAAGATCAGATCGTTTTCCCGAGGATGTCGAGCATATTCCGGGAGTCATCGTCTCTCATATTGATCAGGAGGACTTTGACCATGGGGCCACCAGGAACCTGGGTTTTTCCATGTCAGATGCCAAGATAGTGGTATTCATGACCCAGGATGCCATGCCGGCAGATTCCAGGCTGATCGAGAACCTGATCGAGCCTCTGGGGGAGGAACTTGTGGGCGTATCCTACGCACGGCAGCTTCCGGCCAGTGATTGTGATTTTATAGAACGTTATACAAGGAGGTTCAACTATCCGGAGGAAAGCCGTATCAAGGGGAAAGAAGACATCCCGGAACTGGGGATCAAGACTTTTTTCTGTTCCAACGTTTGCGCAGCGTACCGCAGGGACGTGTATGAAGCGCTGGGAGGATTTTCCAGGAGAACGATATTTAATGAGGATATGATTCTGGCAGGCCGAATGGTTCAGGCTGGGTATAAGGTCGCCTATGCGGCGGGGGCCAGGGTGATTCATTCCCATAATTATTCGGGGCTGCAGCAGTTTCACAGGAACTTCGACCTGGCAGTGTCTCAGGCGGATAACCCGGAGGTGTTTTCCCAGGTTCGCTCGGAGAGCGAGGGGATCCGGCTGGTAAAGAATACCATGGGATATCTGTTAAAGAGCAGGAAGCCGTATCTGATACCAGTTCTGGTATACAAGAGCGGATGCAAGTATCTGGGATACAAATTAGGACAAAATTATCGAAAACTTCCTCAATGGGTAGTAAAATGGTGTTCCATGAGCACGACATATTGGGGCAAATAGGCGAAAAACCTGGATTTTTAATTGAAGTTTGGCAGGAAATAGGGTAATATAGTGTAAGGTGTTATCATAAGCAAGGTGAGAAGAAAGGATATTGGATAATGGCAAAGACGAGAAAACATTACAGACGCGGGCGCAGATCCAAGAGGCGTGGATTTGCTTCCTGGTCGTTGGGTAAGAAGATTGGAGCCATTCTTGGTGGAACGGTAGCATTGGTTGCCACAGCCGGAGCGGTGATTCTGGCCAGCAAACTCTCCAAGATAGAGACGACGAAACTGGATCCGGAGGCGCTTAATGTGTCCGAGGAAGCCCGGGAGAGAGGAACCGGATATCTGAATGTAGCATTGTTCGGCGTAGATTCGCGGGATAATGAACTGGAGAAGGATACAAGGAGCGACACGATCATGATCGCAAGCCTTAACCGGGAGACCATGGAAGTGAAAATCTCTTCCGTATATCGTGATACACTTTTAGAACAGAGCGACGGGACGCTTAATAAGGCGAACGCAGCCTATTCTTTTGGCGGGCCCGAAACGGCAGTCGCCATGCTGAATAAGAATCTTGATATGGATATCGAACATTATGTTACGGTGAACTTTAACTCCCTGATCGATGTCATAGACGCTGTGGGCGGCGTGGAGATTGACGTACAGGAAGAAGAGATTCCGTATATCTGCGGCTATGCGATGGAAATCATGCGTGTGACGGGCAGAGAATCAGCCGGAGTTACAGAGCCTGGCGTACAGACGCTGAATGGAATCCAGGCTACGGCGTATGCCAGGATTCGCTATACTGCCGGAGACGATTTCAAGCGGGCAGAACGCCAGAGGGATGTGCTGACGAAGATTGTAGGGAAATTACAGGGCGCCAGCCTTGCGCAGATTAATAAGATTATTGACAAGGTATTTCCAGAAGTATCGACGAATTTCACGTTAGCGGAGATATTGGAATACGCAAAGGATGCATTTGACTATAAGTTAGGAGAGACCATCGGCTTTCCGTTTGATAAGACTACGGATACACTGGCCAATATTGGAAGCGTCGTCATTCCTGTCACGCTGGACAAGAATGTGGAGCAGCTTCATAAATTCTTCTATGGAGAAGGCGATACATATTCGCCGTCCTCTACGGTGAATACGATCAGTGGTAAAATTGTGGCAAAGGCCGGAGACCGGCAGGCGGATACGGACGAGGATAGCCAGGGAATCATGCAGCAGCCGGATGAAAGTTATACGGGTGGCGGAAGCAGCGGCGGAACAAAGACGCCTTCTTCCGGCGGCACCAGTGGCGGAAGCAGCCAGCCGACTCCTACGCCAACTCCCACGCCAACCCCTACGCCGGAGCCAGACCCGCAGCCGCAGCCTGATCCAGGCGGAGATGATGGCAGCGGAGGAAGTGGGGGCGATACTTCCGGCGGCGGGGCGGAAGGCACCCCGGATGCAGGAACCCAATAGCTGTTCATAAAATGGAGTATAGAGAAAAACGAGGTAGAATACATGAGGAGAATTAAGAAAGCACTTGCGGCATTCGCTGTGGTGTGCATGCTAAGTCCGTGCATTTCCATGATTGTCCATGCGGCATCTGCGGAATTACGATTTACAGACCCTTCTACGACGGTGGGGGCAGAGGTAGAAGTAACAGCAAAGTTAACATCATCTTCCAATCTTCAGTCTCTGGATGCGACACTGACTTATGATACCAGCATGCTGAAATTCATCAGCGGCGACAGCGTATCCGGCGGCGATGGAACCCTGAATATCTCGGGCAGTGGCTCCGGGACTACGCTGGAATATAAGATTACCTTCCAGGCGTTGGCAGAGGGAAACGCGAAGGTGGAGGTATCAGATGCCTCTGGAACGGACGCATCCGGAGGTGCGCTTCAGATCACCAAGGGAAGTTCTTCGGTAACCATTGGCCCTGGAGATCCAACCTTGATTCAGAATGAGGATGAAGGAACTGCGGCTCCAACCGGCGATGGATCACAGGTTGAGGTTGACGGCGTACAGTACAAGATCAGTAATGATTTTACGGATGCATTAATTCCGGAAGGATTTGTCAGAGGCGAGACGACATTTGAAGGCGCTGCCTGCCAGGTAATTACCCAGGAGGCCAGCGGCGAGTCGGCCATGTATTTGGTACCGGCAGAGGGCGGAGACGGCGACTTTTTCCTCTATAACAGCAATGACGGCTCCTTCTCCCCTTTTGAAGAAATTAAGATATCCCAGGAGAGTTATATCGTCTTATTGAGAGACGATGGAAGCGTCAAACTTCCAAAGCAGTATCAGAAGACTACCTTCACCTTGAATGGCAAGGACTTTACAGCATGGCAGGATACGGATAATGCAGAGTATTATGTGATGTATGCCCTGAATAAGGATGGGCAGAAAGGCCTGTACCAGTATGATACGGTAGATAAGACTTATCAGAGATACTTAAAGCATTCTGGTTCCGATGATACAGCCGATAAGGCATCGCCAAAGGGACTCTGGGGAAAGATCCTTCAGTTTATCGAAGATTTTCTGGATATTCTGGTTATCGTGGCAATCGCTGCCTTCCTTGTACTGGTTGTGGCATTGATTGTAATCGGCGTGAAGCTACACCACCGCAATCTGGAACTGGATGACCTGTATGATGAATATGGAATTGATCTGGACGAGGAAGAGGCGGTTCCGGCAAAGGGTAAAAAAGCAAAGGCAGTTGCCGCAAAGGGCGAGCCTGCCGTGAGAGAGCCAGTGCAGAAAGCCAAGGTCGAAGACGAGGATGATTTTGACGATTTCGAGGAGTTTGATGATGACGACTTTGACGATTTTGGAGAAGAAGCGGATTTCGAAGAAGAATATGACGAAGTGGATTATGAGGAAGACTACGGATATGATAATGACGGCGATGAATCCGAGGAACTGATTGATGACCTGGATGAACTGCTGAGCAGCCAGCCAAGTAAGAAGCGGGGCCATATGGAAGAAGACGATACATTTAAAGTTGATTTTATTGATTTGGATTAAATGCTATTATAAATCTCAAAATAGAACGGAGATTGCTCCGTTCTATTTTTTCATTTATTTCAAGGCTTTTATTTACATACCCTCGATATTTTGCTACAATACAGAATGATAATGCAAAAAATATGGTAATTTGTGCAAATGCAAGGTAAGGAGTAGAAAATATGTGTGGAATAGTAGGATACATAGGCAACCAGCAGGCAGCGCCGATTCTTTTGGACGGTTTATCCAAACTGGAATACAGAGGGTATGATTCGTCCGGTATCGCTGTCTATAATGGAAATGAGATTGACATGGTAAAGTCCAAGGGACGGCTGAAAGTGTTAAACGAGCTGACCCATGACGGGGCAACCCTTCCCGGCACTTTGGGAATCGGACATACGCGATGGGCGACCCACGGATCGCCGTCTGATATCAATGCACATCCACACTTTAACAAGGATAAAAGCATTGTGGTAGTGCACAATGGAATCATTGAGAATTACCTAAAGTTAAAGAAAAAGTTAGAAAATCATGGTTATGAATTCGTATCGGAGACGGACACAGAGGTGATCGCCCATCTTCTGGACTATTATTATCATGGTAATCCGCTGCAGGCAGTGACGAAAATCATGCACCGGATGGAGGGGTCCTATGCTTTGGGAATAATTTTCCAGGATCATCCGGGAGAATTGTATGCCGTCCGCAAGGATAGCCCGCTTATCGTAGGACATACGGACGGGGGAAGCATTCTGGCGTCAGATGTCCCGGCAGTCCTTAAGTATACCAGGGACGTGTTCTTTATTGAGAATGAAGAGATCGTTCGCATGAGGGAAGATTCCATGGAGTTTTTCAATGTGGATGAAGAGCCTATAGAAAAGCAGGCTACCCGTATCGAGTGGGACGTGAATGCAGCGGAAAAGAGCGGATATGAACACTTTATGCTAAAGGAAATGTATGAGCAGCCAAAAGCCATCACAGATACATTTTCCCCAAGGATCAAGGAGGGGAAGATCGTGATCGAGGAACTGGGGATGACGGATGAGGAGATTCTGAAGATCCAAAAGATCCAGATCGTGGCCTGCGGCTCTGCCTCCCATACCGGATATACCAGTAAATATATATTCGAAGGACTGGCGCGGATTCCGGTGGAGGTAGATGTGGCTTCTGAATTCCGTTACCGGGATCCGATTCTGGATGAAAATACGCTGGTTATCGTGATCAGCCAGTCCGGGGAGACTGCGGATACGCTGGCAGCCTTGCGCGAGTCTAAGGAAAAGGGCGCAAGGGTTCTTGGGATCGTAAATGTGGTTGGAAGTTCCATTGCAAGAGAAGCAGACAATGTCATGTATACCTGGGCCGGACCTGAGATTGCGGTTGCCACAACCAAGGCGTACTCTGCACAGTTGATCGCGCTCTATCTTCTGGCAATGAAGTTTGCCCACGTAAAAGGGATGCTGGACGAGGCAGGCCTTGCAGGAATGCTGGAAGATCTGAAGGCCATTCCGGCACAGGTGGAGATGCTGCTCAATAATAAGGTGAATATCCAGAAGTTTGCTAACCGTTATCTGGCAGCAAGGGATGTGTTCTTTATCGGACGTGGAATCGACCATGCCATCTCTATGGAAGGATCTTTGAAGTTAAAGGAGATCTCCTATATCCATTCAGAGGCATACGCGGCAGGAGAATTAAAGCATGGCACCATCTCCCTGGTGGAGGACGGCACGCTGGTAGCATCCGTTTTGACCCAGAAGGATTTATATAAGAAGATGATCAGCAATATGGAGGAAGTACGTACCCGGGGCGCTTTCGTCATGGCGGTGACTACGGAGGGCAATACGGAGGTGGAGCGTGCCGCCGATTATGTCATCTACATTCCGGAGACAAACAAATACTTTACCAATTCGCTGGCCATTATTCCGCTGCAGCTTTTCGCGTATTATATTGCGGTGGGCCGCGGCTGCGATGTAGATAAGCCGAGAAATCTGGCAAAGTCGGTTACGGTAGAGTAGCAAAAATTCTATAACGGCCGACATAGAAAGAACTGGAGGGCATCATCCTGATGCAGATTCCGAAGGTTCTGGGAAGCGGCTCTGGTTCGGGAGATCTTCTGGAACTGCTTGAAGATATACGGGATGCGCTTAGACATGTGAATCTGCTGTCCGTTGCGCTTGGAGCCGTATCGCTGGCGATCATCGTGGCAGCCAGAAGATTCATGCCGAAGTAGAGCCGGGCATGCCAGGACTGGTGCTTCCGGCTTTTGGAGACGTTGATTTAAGCCAGGTGGCAGGACGGGGCCTTATGGTGGCAGTGGTGGTGATGGCAGAAACGCTGCTGTCTTGACGGAAGAAGATAACCGGACGGTGGTGCTGGAATTGATCGAGAAGAGAAGACGGCGGATTATGGAGCAGCTTAGAAGAGAGAATCCGGATGCAGCGCCAGAAAGGCTGGAGGAGTTCCTATCTCTGCTAATTGGACATAGAGTTAGAGGACGGAAGTATTGCAAATGTAGAGGTGCAAAAAGTCGGCTATCTGTTTCCAGGCCAGCGCAGTGCCTGCTATTCGGCCGATTTATTGTTAAGGCAGTACAAAAGAGTAAAGAGTGAAAAGAAAAAATCTTTTAGTTACAGATCTGGTAGAGAAATATCCTTATTTTCGCTCTATGTATGAAGAGGTATATGAGATGTGCAGGAATACGGAGAAGGTGATGAATATGTTTTCCAAGGAATTGCGCGAACTGGATCGCAATACAGTATATGATTGATGAGATGCAGGAGGAACTGGAAGGAAAGGCCAAAGAACTGGAGGAAAAAGGCCGGGAACTGGAAGAAAGCAAGTCAGAAAATACAGAATTGAGAAAGCAGATTGAAGAATTAAAGAAGCGGCTGGAAATATAAGCAGGCTGGGCAGTGTGTGGATTCGTCCGCAGAAGAGCAGATTGCATCTTCTGCGGACTTGTTCAATATCTTTAATTATTTGCCAATCAGTTGGTCCAAGGACTTAAACGTATATCCCATTTCTTCCCATTTGGTCAGCAACTCATCCAGAATCTCCGCATTGGTTTTGGAGGTGCTGTGAAGCAGCACGATGGCGCCCGGATGGATACGGGTCAGCAGTTTGTCAAAGGCTTCTTCCTTGCTTGGCTGCTCGTCTTCAATCCAATCCACGTAAGCCAGACTCCAGAAAAAGGTATGGTAGCCAAGATCCTTGGCCATCTGAAGGTTTTCGATACTGTATTTTCCTTGCGGAGGACGGTAGTACTTGGTCATGGCTTCGCCGGTGATCTCTTTATACAGATCCTCCACACCTTTTAATTCTTTATCAAATGCATCCTTGGTGGAGATGCTGGACATATCCGGGTGATGGTATGTATGGTTGCCTACCGTATGGCCTTCTTTATTGATCCGCTTGATGATATCCGGACTGGTAGAGAGGAGGTTGCCGACTACGAAAAAGGTGGCTGGCGCCTTGTGCTTTTTCAGGGCATCCAGCATAGGCTCGATATTCCCATTTTCGTAACCGCAGTCAAAGGTCAGATAAAGCACCTTTTCCTGTGTATCTTCAGCATAGTAGGCATCGTATTTTTTTAATTCATCAATGGTGGCATTGCCCGTTGGAAGTTTCCCGTCTTCCTGGAAGCCCAGCCCCCAGTTTTCAGGGGCAGGAACGATCCGGGCAGAATCTGCCGGGGCGAACCTGGCTGCTGCCAGCCTTCCTCCGAAAAAGGCTATGCTGAATAGGAGGATGACGCCTGCGGTTTTAAAGATTTTATTTCTGGATGGCATAGGAACTCCGATAGATATTTTTACAACATATATATGAGGAATTTTGCATATTTACCACAAAAGTAGGCTGGTCTTGAAAAATACAGGAAATAGGAGTAAAATATATAAAGACTATGCATGGATTGAGAGTGATTATATGAATGATAATATGAAAAAAGAATGGATTGACCGGCTTGCGGGCCTGCTTCCCCAGGAAGCGCAGATGGAAGGTCCCGTGGATATGGAAGGGACTTTGGATTAAGAGGGGAGGAAGATTAGATGAAAAATAGAGCATATCGGCTTCTGTGGATAACTTTAGGGTTTGCGGCGGCAAACTTGGCGCTGTTTGGCCTGATGTTCCGAAAGCCAAAGAAGCGGTGGGAACAGGATGCATATGACTGCGCGGTTGTCTGCGGCTGCCAGGTAGGAGCAGACGGCACGCCTTCTAAGAGGCTTGCGGCCCGCGTGGAAAAGGCAGTAGAATTATGGAAAGATAAGAAGGTAAAGTATCTGATTATGTCAGGAGCCGCGGTGTACAACGCATTTGCAGAGGCGCCGGCTATGAAACGCTATGCTGTGGAACTGGGAGTTCCTGAAGAATACATACTGGAAGAAAAGCAGGCAGTCAGCACGTATCATAATCTACTGTATGCCAGCCAGATGATGGAACACTGCGGATTTAAAGATTGTGTAGTAGTTACTAATGGATGGCATCTGCGAAAGGCAGACCACTATGCGAGGAAGGCTGGCGTCAAATATGTAATGGCGGCTTCCAAACGGCCGGAAGGGGATAGCCTTCTAACGACGATCGGCCTCTATCTCAAGACGAATATCCACATGTATGTAAATATGTGGAAGGGATATTATTAGACAGACCCACAGGGCCTGCTCCTAAGAGGGCAGGCTTTGTTTTTTTCGGGCGTGAAGGCAGATTCCGATGGCCAGGCCCAGAAGGGCAGGACATACCCAGCCCATTCCCTGCTCAAAAAGAGGCAGGTATCTGGAGACCCCGGCCAGCAGCGGCTTCAGATGCAGCAGGTTCTTAATCCCCTTCGGAAGGGCATTGAGAAAGTCCAGGGCTGCGGCAAAGATGGTGCATGCAGTGACGCTGATATAGACCTTCTTGTCATCGGCAAAGAACTTTCCGGCCAAACTTAGGAAGATCAGCGTGATCGCCAGGGGATATAAAAACATCAATACCGGAAGAGAGTAGGCGATGATGGAATTTAAGCCCAGGTTGGCGATGAGCAAAGAAAGCGCACAGAACAGGACAGCCCATTTCTTATAATTCAGCGTCCGGGGAAACATGGCGCAGAAAGTCTCGCTGCAGCTGGTGATCAGTCCGATGGAAGTCTTAAGGCAGGCAAAAGTGACGGTGAAGGCAAGGATGAAAGCGCCAGCCCTGCCATAATAGTGGCTTGCGATCAAAAGAAGCGCTTCTCCTCCGTTGGAACTGGCCTCGTACATCCCACGGCTCTGGGTTCCTATGATCGTAACCAGCAGATAGATGACGGCCATTAGAATCGTGCTGAAAAGCCCGGCTTTTACCGTGCATTTTGCCACATCGCCGGAATTTTCTACACCCAGGCTTTTGATGACATTTACCACGATGATCCCAAAAGCCAGCCCTGCCAATGCATCCATGGTATTGTAGCCTTCCAGGAAGCCCTGGGAGAAGGCGTGGGAGGCATAGCCGGCCTGGGGAGCGATGCTTCCGATATCTCCCATAGGGCGAAGAAGGGCAGTGATCACCAGCAGGCCAAGTGCGGCAAGGAAGATCGGATTCAAGACCTTGCCGATCCAGGTAAGGATCTTGCCTGGCCTTAAGGAGAACCATAAGACCGCAAGGAAGAAGAGCAATGAAAAGACGGCCAGCGGCAAGGCATCCGAGGAGCCTTTTCCAAGAATCGGCTCGATTCCTACGGCAAATGGAACGGTGGCGCAGCGTGGAATGGCAAAGAAAGGCCCAATGGTCAGATAGAGGGCACAGGTAAAGAAGGTGCCATATTTTTTCCCGATTCTTTGGCTCATCTCTGCCAGGCCATTGCAGCGGCTCATGCCCAGGGCGGCCACCCCAAGAAGAGGCAGCCCCACCCCGGTGATTAGAAATCCCAAAATGGCCGGCCATACCCTGCGTCCGGCCATTTGGCCCATGGAAACCGGAAATATCAGGTTTCCTGCACCAAAAAAAAGGCCAAACAGCATGCTGGCCACAGCGATGTATTGCTGAAATGTAAGTTTACGTTTCATGATGTTCTCTCTCTTTTCTTTTGATTTTAGAATGTAAATATTCCCATGGTTATCATTATAGCAGATTTTGTGGTACAATAATACCTGTTTAATATATTGCGAGGTTGGTTTTATGTGGAAAAAGGAAAAGAGACAAATATGTCCAAAGATTCATTATAAAAAAACGGAGCAGGGAATTGAGATTACGGGCTGTTATGGCCCTCAGGGACAGTTAATCCTTCCGGATGAGATAGAAGGGATTCCGGTTACCAGGATTGCAGCCTATGCATTTGCCGAGAAGCCCGAGGATGAAGGAGAATATGTATTCGTAAGTGAAGGCGGCAGTCTTTCCAGCGCCGGAAGCAGGGTCTGCGCATCCCAGGTGACGCAGATATGGCTTCCTTCCCAGGTGACGGAGATCGGAAGATACGCGTTTTACCGATGCAGGAATTTAAAGCGGCTGATCCTTACAGACAGCCTGCTGGATATCGGAGGAGGAGCATTCACTGGCTGCCGTCTGGAAGAAGTGGAGATTCATTTCTATCAGGGGGAGAGAAGCTGCCTGAAGTCTATCGTGGATGAGATTCGGTTTGCAATCCGTGCGAAACTTTATTATCATAAGAAAGAGGCGGGCAGAGAAGAATATATAGAGACAGCAGAGGTATTATTTCCAGAACACTATGAAGAGGCGGTGGAGAATACGCCTGCCAGGATATTGGAGACGCGCCGCCATGGGGCTGGCGGATACTACAGGCAATGCTTTTACAACCGGGAGCTGGACTATAAGAAATACGACGAACTGCTGTACCGGACGGTGGCGGAAGAATCCTTGCAGACGGCGGCGGAACTGGTGCTTGGAAGGCTGAGGCATCCCTTTAGGCTTGCAGAAGACGGGAGGGAAGCATACGTCTCCTACCTATGCGCCCACCGGGAAGAAGCGGTGAAATTTTTAGTAGAAACCGAAGATATGGAAGGCATGAAATTCCTCGCCGGACAGGGGTATCTGACGGTATCCGCTCTGGATTATGCCCTGGAATGGGCAGCAAAAAGCAAGAAGACAGAAATGCTCAGTCTTCTTATGGATGAGAAGCAAAGACTGCATCCTAAGAAGAAAAAGGCATTTGATTTGTAAATGAATCGATAGAATAGGTGTATGGAAGTGACGATGGAAAGTAAAATCGATATGGGAGAAAAACTAGATAGCATAGGCAGAAAGATTCTGGCTGCGGCCGGCAATGAACTGTATCTCAAGATGCGGTTCATGGATGTGGCACTTTCGAGCCTTATCTTTGTCCTGGACGAGGGGGCTTGCGGTATGGGAACCGATGGGCTTTATCTGTATTACAACCCCCAGTATCTGGGAGGCCTGTACCGGGAGGACCGGGTCATGGTGAACAGGATATATCTGCATCTGGTGCTTCATGGCATATTCCGCCATATGATCCGGCGAAAGGGCAGGGAGGAGGAACGATACAGCCTGGCCTGCGATATCGTGACAGAGTCGATCATCGACGGCATGCGACACCGCTGCGTCTTAAGAAGCCGATCCTGGCTCAGAAGAGAGACCTACCGAAGGCTTGGAAAAGAGATGAAGGTTCTGACGGCCGAGAAAGTCTATGGGGCTCTGGAAAAATGGAATCTGTCAGAAGCCGAATTTGCGCGCCTTGCAGGCGAATTCCGGGTGGATGACCATAGTTACTGGCCGGCGGATGATGATCAGAAGAAGCAGAGCCAGATCGAGAACCAGTGGCAGGATATCAGCGAGCAGATGGAGACGGATATGGAGACATTTTCCAAAGAAGCATCACAGGAATCCGGCCATCTGATCGATCAGGTAAAAGTGGAGAACCGGGTGCGGTTTGACTACCGCCAGTTCCTGCGAAAATTCTCGGTTCTGAAAGAAGAGATGGCAGTAGATGAAGATACGTTTGACTATGTATTCTACAGTTATGGCCTTTCCTTCTACGGGAACATGCCGCTGATCGAGCCCCAGGAATGGAAGGAAGTGCAGAAGGTAGAGGAATTTGCAATTGTGATCGACACGTCCATGTCCTGCTCCGGCGAGCTGGTCAAGAAGTTCTTGGAGGAGACTTACGGGGTCTTAAGCGAAAATAACAGTTTCTTCAGGAAGGTGAACATTCATATCATCCAGTGCGATGACCAGGTACAGACGGATCAAAAGATCGAAAGCGAGGAGGACCTGAAGGATTACATGGGGCACCTGGAATTGAAAGGAGAAGGCGGAACGGATTTTCGCCCGGCTTTTGCCTATGTGGAGAGCCTGATAAAGCAGCATGCGTTTGAGCGGTTAAAAGGGCTGCTGTATTTTACAGACGGAAGAGGCACCTATCCGTCTAAGATGCCCCCATATGAGACGGCCTTCGTGTTCATGAAGGAAGACTATGAAGATGTAGACGTTCCGCCGTGGGCCATGAAGCTGGTGCTTGAGGAAGAAGACCTGCAAAGGCCATAAGCGCCGCCAGAGACTGGGGAAGAAAGAAGAGAAAGGATTACAAGACCATGGACATAAAAAGAGCGAAGAAGGAAATTAAAGATTCCATAGAGGCATATCTTAAAAAAGACGCCTATGGGGACTATATGATACCGGCAATCCGCCAGCGCCCGATCCTGCTGATGGGGCCTCCGGGAATCGGGAAGACGCAGATTATGGAGCAGATTGCCAAGGAGTGCCAGATTGGCCTGGTCGCCTATACCATTACGCATCACACCAGGCAGAGCGCCATCGGGCTTCCGTTTATACGGGAAAAGACTTTTGGCAGAAAGCAGTATTCCGTGACGGAATATACGATGAGCGAGATCATCGCGTCCGTCTATGAAAAGATCGAGGCCACCGGGATTGCGGAAGGCATCTTGTTTATCGATGAGATCAACTGCGTATCCGAGACGCTGGCGCCTACCATGCTCCAATTCCTGCAGTGCAAGACATTCGGAAACCAGAAGGTGCCGGAAGGCTGGATTATCGTTGCCGCGGGCAATCCTCCGGAGTATAATAAGTCGGTAAGGGATTTTGACGTGGTGACGCTGGATCGGATTAAGAAGATAGATGTGGAAGAAAATTATGATGTTTGGAAGGAATATGCTTATCAGGCAGAGATTCATCCGGCCATTCTCTCTTATCTGGATATACGAAGAGACCATTTCTACCGCATCGAGACTACGGTAGACGGCAAGATGTTTGCAACGGCCAGAGGATGGGAAGACCTGTCGCAGCTTCTGAAGTCTTACGAGGCGCTCCATAAGAAGGCAGACCGGGAAGTGGTGCACCAGTATATCCAGCACTGGAAGATTGCAAAGGATTTCGCGAATTATCTGGAATTATATGAGAAGTATAAAAAGGATTATGGCCTCGAGAAGATACTGGAAGGCTATTATGACAAAGATATGCTGGAGAAGTTAAGATACGCATCCTTCGATGAGCGCCTGAGCGTGGTCAACATGCTGCTGGGCCAGCTGGGAGGCTTGTTCAAGGAGTGCTATGTCTCGGATCGTTATGTAACAATTCTATACGATGTCCTTCGCCGTTATAAAGAGGATCTGGATCTTGCGGGCGCGATCCGGGAGTTTGCAGAAACCTATGAACGCTTAAGAAAGGCGGAGCAGCTGACCAGGCAGGAAGACCGCATCCGAAGAAAAGTCTCCGATACCCTGGAGGGATACCGTCAGCTGGCGAAGGCGGAACATCTTGATAAAGAGGCGGCATTTGACCGGGTGAAGGAAGAATTTACGAAAGAGACGGGCGAGAGGGAGCGGATGATCGAGAAGGCGGGAAATGCGCTTGAGCATGCCTTTGATTTTATGGAGGATGCTTTTGGAGACAGCCAGGAGATGGTGGCCTTTGTAACGGAATTGAACACTAATTATTACAGCATCCAATTCCTGAAGGAAAACGACTGCGACAAATATTACCGTTACAATAAGCGCCTGCTGTTTGACGAGCAGCGGCAGGAGATCCTCGAGGAACTGGATGAAGTGGAGCAGGATTTGAACACGGCGCTGAAATAAAGTTTAAATAGAAAGAAGGAGGAATGTACAGATGTTATTCGTATGCTATCCAAAATGCACGACCTGCCAGAAAGCCAGGAAATGGCTTCAGGAGAAGGGAATGGAGTTCGAAGAAAGAGACATTAAGATTCAGAATCCAACCAAGGAAGAATTAAAAGAGTGGCATGAAAAGAGCAATCTGCCGCTTAAGAAATTCTTTAATACCAGCGGCATGCTGTACAAAGAGCAGAAGTTAAAAGAACGTCTGCCCCAGATGACAGAAGAAGAGCAGTATGAGATACTGGCTTCGGACGGCATGCTGGTAAAACGCCCGATTCTTGTGACACAGGATACGGTTCTGACAGGCTTTAAAGAAAAGGAATGGGAAGAACTTCTATGAATATGTCAAAGTTTGGACAGATAGATCTGCATCTTCATCTGGATGGCTCCCTGCCGGCAGAGACCATATTGCGGATTGCGAAGGAAGAAGGAATCAGGCTTCCGGCAGATACGGCGGATGGATTAAAGCCTTATATCTGCGCTGGGATGGACTGTAAAAGCTTGAACGAGTATCTGGGATGCTTTGACACTTTGCTGAAGGTTCTGCAGATGGAACAAGGATTGTACCAGGCCGCAAGGGATCTGGGCGTGAACCTTAAGGAAAAGGGGCTGCGTTATGCCGAGGTGCGCTTTGCCCCACAGCTGCACTGCCAGAAAGGCATGGGCCAGGAACAAGCGGTTGCAGCGGTGCTCTCAGGGCTTGCTAAGGCGCAGGAAGACAGCGATATCCGGCTGCGGACGATTCTATGCTGCATGCGGGGACAGGATAATAAGCAAGCGAACCTTCAGACGGTGCGTCTGGCTTCCAGGTATCTGGGCAGAGGAGTGGCGGCCGTTGACCTGGCGGGGGCGGAAGCATTGTTTCCCACGGCAGATTACGAGGAAGAATTTGCGCTTGCCAGGGAACTTGGGGTTCCCTTTACCATCCACGCAGGAGAGGCGGCGGGTCCTGCCAGCATCCGCAAGGCGGTAGAGTTCGGCGCTGCCAGGATTGGACATGGGGTCCGGGCGATTGAGGACGAGGAACTGATGGAACTGCTGGCAAGCAGGGAGATTCCTCTTGAGATGTGCCCCATCAGCAATCTACAGACCAAGGCAGTAGAGAATATAGCTGATTATCCCTTGAGAACCTATCTGAGGCGGGGGATCACGGTGACGGTAAACAGCGACAATATGACGGTATCAGACACCTGGGTAGGGAAGGAATTCCAATACCTGGCAGATTCTTATGGGCTGACGGAAGCGGAAGCAGAACAACTGCTTGCCAATGCTCATTTTGCGGCTTTTGAAGCGTAACAAATAGAAGGGTCATGATGATTAAAAAGAGATGGATTAAGACAATGTTTGTATTACTGGCCGCCCTGCTTGCGGCAGGGTGCCAGAACACGGATAAGAAGGAAGAAGCGAAAGACCAGGCGGATGGAAACAAGGAGGTCTACCAGTTTGTAGATGTGCTGGGGCAGCAGTATGAGGCCGAACTTCTGGAAGCGGTGCCGAAAAATACATACGATCTGAAGCGAATAAAAAAGAAAGACGGATACCAGCGCTATACGGACGAAGCGGGAAACATTCTCTCTAAGGCCGGGATAGACGTGTCCGAATATCAGCCATCCGTGGACTGGAGCAAGGTGAAGGCAAGCGGCATAGACTTCGCGATCATACGCGTAGGCTTTCGGGGATACGGACAGGAAGGAAGACTTGTGGAGGACGCCATGTTCAAAAGCCACATGGAAGGCGCGCTTGCGGCAGGCCTTGACGTGGGAGTCTATTTCTTCTCACAGGCGGTGGACAAAGAAGAGGCATACGAAGAGGCGCAGTTCGTACTGGAACGTATCCGGCCATACGCTGTCACTTATCCGGTGGTATTCGATACCGAAGAAATAAAGAATGAGGAAGCCAGGACAGATCATCTGAAAAAAGAGCAGTTCACCGCAAACTGCGTCACATTCTGTGATGCGGTAAAGGAGGCCGGGTATGAGACAATGATCTATGCCAATATGAAATGGATGGCTTTTACGCTTGATTTGAACGAACTGGCAGGATATAAGAAATGGTATGCGGATTATGAGCCCCTCCCCCAGTGCCCTTATGAATTTTCCATGTGGCAGTATACGGAAAAAGGAAAGGTGCCGGGAATCGAAGGAAATGTAGATCTGAACCTCTGCTTTGAAAATTTTGGCTCATAGTAGATGGCCGCTGACGGCGCGAGAATGCGCAGGGCACATTCTTTGTTCTGTGCCAGGAGAAAAAGGTTAGGAGAGAGAACATGAATATTATAGAATTATTCCTGATAGCAGTAGGGCTTTCCATGGATGCGTTCGCGGTATCCGTCTGTAAGGGCCTTGCGATGAAGCGCTGCACATGGGGCAAGGCTGGGATCGTGGGATTATATTTTGGCGCGTTTCAGGCGTTGATGCCGCTGATAGGCTTCTTTCTGGGAGTCCAGTTTAAAGAGGTGATTACTTCGGTAGATCATTGGATCGCTTTTATCCTGCTGGGAATTATCGGCGCCAATATGATACGGGAGGCGTTTGGCTCCTGCGATGAGTGCCAGGATGCGGATGCGTCTCTGGATGTCAGAACCATGCTGGGACTGGCTGTCGCAACCAGCATCGACGCTCTGGCGGTAGGGGTGACATTTGCCTTCCTGCAGGTGGAGATCGTGCCTGCGGTAAGTTTTATTGGGGCAATTACATTTACTTTATCCGTGGCAGGTGTTAAAATAGGCAATATATTTGGGACGAAATACCAGTCCAAGGCAGAACTGGCAGGAGGCGTCATCCTCATACTGATGGGATGCAAGATCCTGCTGGACCATCTGGGCATGATATAAGATGAAAGGGGACGAATTATGAAGTGGAATCAGTTTCGGCTAAAGACGACGACGCAGGCGGAAGACATCGTCAGCAGCATGCTGATGGATCTGGGAATCCAGGGCGTGCAGATTGAGGACAAGGTGCCTCTTACGAAGGAAGATAAGGAGCAGATGTTCGTGGACATCCTGCCGGATATTCCGGCGGATGACGGCACGGCTTATCTGACCTTCTATCTGGACGAAGAAGAGGATAAGGGAACGATCCTTTTGAACATAAGGAAGGAACTGGATAAGATGCGTGCTTATCTGGATGTAGGAGCGTGCGTTATCGAGGAATCCCAGACGGAGGATGTGGACTGGGTCAACAACTGGAAGCAGTATTTCCACCAGTTCTACATCGATGATATTCTCGTCATCCCTTCCTGGGAAAAGGTAGAGGAAAAGGACAGTGACAAGCTGGTGATCCATATAGATCCGGGTACCGCGTTCGGGACAGGCATGCATGAGACTACGCAGTTATGCATCCGCCAGCTCAAAAAGTATGTGAAAGATGATACGATGATTCTGGACGTAGGCTGCGGAAGCGGCATTCTGGGGATGCTGGCGCTGAAGTTCGGAGCCAGGTATTCCGTGGGTACGGATCTGGATCCATGCGCGATTGACGCGACCCATGAGAATATGGAGGTCAACGGAATCCGAAAAGACCAATACGAGGTCATGATTGGCAACATTATCGACGACAAGGCCGTACAGGATAAGGCAGGGTATGGAAAATACGACATCGTGGCGGCAAATATCCTGGCAGACGTGCTGGTACCGCTTACGCCAGTCATCGTGAATCAGATGAAGCCCGGCGGAATCTACATTACCAGCGGAATTATCGAAGATAAGGAAGAGACGGTGGCCCAGGCAGTGAAGGCGGCAGGCCTTGAAGTGCTGGAAGTGAACCACCAGGGGGAGTGGGTATCCGTAACAGCCAGAAAGAATCAGGAGTAGCAAGATGCAGCATTTTTTTGTAACGCCTTCCCAGGTGGAGGGTGAGAGGATCTATATTGAAGGCTCGGATGTGAATCATATGAAGAACGTACTGCGCATGCGCCCGGGAGAGGCGGTAGCAATCAGCGACGGCGACAATCTGAAATATCGGTGCGTGGTCGAAGGGTATGAAGAAGGCCGCGCGGTCCTTGCGATACAGCAGAGAATGCCGGTGGATACAGAACTTCCCTGCCGCATTACCCTGTTCCAGGGACTGCCTAAGCAGGATAAGATGGAACTGATCGTGCAGAAGGCGGTGGAACTGGGGGCAAGCCAGGTGGTGCCGGTGGCCACCAGGCGGTCGGTGGTAAAACTGGATGAAAAGAAGGCCGCAAAGAAGTTGCAGCGATGGCAGCAGATTGCTGAAAGCGCGGCCAAGCAGGCCGGCCGGGGATACATCCCGCAGGTATCTTCCGTCCTGTCTTACCAGGAGGCGCTTGAAAAGGCCGGAGAACTGGACGTCCTTTTGATTCCGTATGAATTGGCGGAAGGGATGGAGGAGGCCAGAAAAGTGGTAGCATCCATTGCGCAGGGACAGTCTGTAGGAATCTTTATCGGACCGGAGGGCGGATTCGAAAAGGAAGAGGTCGATGCGGCCATTCATCAAGGGGCCAAGGCAATCACGCTTGGCAGGAGGATCCTGCGCACAGAGACGGCGGGGCTTGCCATATTATCCATCTTAATGTTCCGCCTGGAAGGGTAGGAACATACTCTAGTAGTAAGAATATAGAAATAGGAAGTGGAAAGCATGAAAGAAATCTATCTGGACAATTCCGCCACCACCCGGGCGTATGACAGCGTGGGCGAACTGGTGCGAAAGGTCATGTGCGAAGATTATGGAAACCCGTCTTCCAGGCACACGAAAGGCGTGGAAGCGGAGCAGTATATAAAAGAGGCGAAAGAGACTCTGGCAAAGATCTGGAAGGTGCAGGAAAAAGAGGTATTCTTTACCTCGGGTGGGACAGAGAGCGACAACCTTGCGCTGATTGGCGCGGCAAGGGCCAATCAGAGGGCAGGAAAGCATCTGATCACGACCTCCATTGAGCATCCGGCTATTATCAATACCATGCGCTATCTGGAAGAAGAAGGATTCCGTATCACCTTCCTGCCGGTGGACCGGTATGGAAGGGTGAAGCTGGATGCCCTGAAGGATGCATTATGCGAAGATACTATCCTGGTATCCATCATGTACGTCAACAATGAAGTGGGCTCCGTCCAGCCTATCCAGGAGGCTGCCAGCATCGTGAAGGCCTATAACAGGAACATCCTGTTCCATGTGGACGCGGTGCAGGGATTTGGCAAATACCGCATCTATCCGAAGAGGCTGAAGGTAGATATGTGTTCCATCAGCGGCCACAAGATTCATGGTCCGAAAGGAACGGGCGCATTATATATTGGAGAAAATGTAAAGATCAAGCCGATCGTATTTGGCGGGGAGCAGCAGAAGAATATCCGCTCAGGAACGGAGAACGTTCCGGGGATTGCAGGGCTTTCCCTGGCAGCCAGAACCATCTACCAGGATCTGGACGTGAAGGTGGCTAAGATGCGCAGGCTTAAGCAGCATTTTATCGAGGGCATTGGCCAGATTGAGAACACCACGATCCATGGGCTGTATGATGAGACATCCGCGCCTCACATTATCAGCGTAGGATTCGGGGGAATCCGAAGCGAGGTGCTTCTCCATGCGCTGGCAGAAAAGGGAATCTATGTATCTTCCGGCTCGGCCTGCTCCTCGAACCATCCGCAGGTAAGCGGTGTCCTGAAAGGAATCGGGGCAAGGCAGGAATTCTTAGATGCCACATTGCGATTCAGCATGTCAGAATTTACAACCCGTGAAGAGATTGACTATACCCTGGATACACTATATAATATAGTACCGATGCTTCGAAAATATACCAGACGCTAAAAGAATCTGTAGGAAGATTAGATTAGGAGAATAGATAAGATGAGATTTCACACATTTTTGTTAAAGTACGGAGAGATTGGAATTAAGGGAAAGAACCGGTATCTGTTTGAAGATGCGCTTGTCAGGCAGATACGGTTTGCCCTTAAGGACGTGGACGGCCAGTTTGACGTGCACAAGTCCCAGGCCAGAATCTATGTGGACTGCGAGGGCGATTACGACTATGAGGACACGGTGGAGCACCTGAAGCGGGTGTTCGGCATCGTAGGAATCTGTCCGGTAGTGCGTATGGAAGACCAGGGGTTTGAGAAACTCAAAGAAGACGTCGTATCGTATGTGGATGAGATGTACCCCGATAAGAACCTGACGTTCAAGGTAGAGGCGAGACGTGCCAGGAAGACTTATCCCAAGACCTCCATGGAGATCAACTGCGATCTGGGAGAAGTGATTCTGGAAGCATTTCCGGAGACGAAGGTGGATGTCCATCATCCGGATGTGATGCTGAATGTGGAGATCAGAAATGAGATCTATGTGTATTCACAGATTATTCCAGGCGCGGGCGGAATGCCGGTAGGCACCAATGGAAAAGCCATGCTGCTTCTGTCCGGCGGAATCGACAGCCCGGTGGCAGGCTATATGATATCAAAAAGGGGCGTGGGGATCGAGGCTACGTATTTCCATGCGCCGCCGTATACAAGCGAGCGCGCCAAGCAGAAAGTGGTGGATCTGGCCAGGATCGTATCCAGATATTCCGGGTCCGTGAAACTGCACGTCGTGAATTTTACGGATATCCAGCTCTATATCTATGACCAGTGCCCCCACGATGAACTGACGATCATCATGCGCCGTTATATGATGCGGATTGCGGAGCATTTTGCAAAGAAGGACGGATGCCTGGGACTGATTACGGGAGAGAGCATCGGGCAGGTGGCAAGCCAGACCATGCAGAGCCTTGCGGCTACCAATGACGTGTGCACCGTCCCGGTGTACCGTCCGGTCATTGGCTTTGACAAGCAGGAGATTGTTGACATTGCGGAAAAGATCGGGACTTATGAGACTTCGATCCAGCCATTTGAGGACTGCTGTACCATTTTTGTGGCAAAGCATCCGGTAACCAAGCCGAATGTGGACGTGATCCGAAGATCGGAAGAAAAACTGGCGGAAAAGATTGAACAGTTGGTGCGAGAAGCCATCGATACGGTGGAAGTCATAGAGGTGAAATAGAAAAGAAAAAGGGCCAGTCCCTGTCAAGTTAGGGGATGGCCCTTTTCTTTCAATCAAACAAATAAATTAAACTAAATATGGCTGTAATGTTGCCAGAACTTCTTCTGCACCATCATTTGCATGGATGTTGAGTTCAATCGGCTTGGACAGATCCAGGCTGAAGATTCCCATGATAGACTTTGCGTCTATCACATATCTGCCGGATACTAAGTCAAAATCGCAGTCAAATTTTGAAATATCATTTACAAAAGATTTTACCTTATCGATAGAATTTAAACAAATCTGTACTGATTTCATTGGACATACCCTCCTTGGTTTCTTTTCATGTTCTATAAATATCTTAAGAGCAAGGGGGATAAAAGTCAAGGAACAAATTGCCAAAGAATTCGTAAGAATTTCGTTAAATGTTACAACAAGGTGCATAGAAAGGATTGGAACAGGATATGAAGAAAGTAGCCTTACATAATCTGGGGTGCAAAGTAAATGCATACGAGACAGAAGCCATGCAGGAGTTGCTTGAACAGCATGGATATGAGATCGTGCCTTTTAAGGAGGGCGCGGATGTCTATATCATCAATACGTGCACGGTAACGAATATGGCTGACCGTAAGTCCAGGCAGATGCTGCACAGGGCCAGGAAGATGAATCCCGGGGCTGTCGTGGTTGCCTGCGGCTGCTATGTGCAGGCAAAAAGGGATGAGATTGATGACTGTATAGACATTGTGGTGGGAAATAACCGGAAGAAGGATATTATAGAGATATTGAGCGAGCATGAGGCAATGCAGGAAGGCGTACAGAAGGAACTGGTAGACATCAACAATATCAATGAGTACGAGGAACTGCGCCTGAGCCAGACGGCGGAACATACAAGGGCATATATCAAGGTGCAGGATGGCTGCAACCAGTTCTGCTCTTACTGCATCATTCCTTACGCGAGGGGAAGGGTCAGAAGCCGCAGCCATGACAGCGTGATACGGGAGGTAGAGGAACTTGCCAGGAATGGATATAAAGAGGTGGTGCTTACAGGCATCCACTTAAGTTCCTATGGGGTGGATACCGGTGATGACCTGCTGTCGCTCATCCTCTCTATCCATGAGATAGAAGGAATCCGCAGAATCCGTCTGGGGTCGCTTGAGCCCAGGATTATCACGGAGGAATTTGCAAAGACCATCGCAGGCCTTCCAAAGATGTGCCCCCACTTCCACCTGTCCCTGCAAAGCGGGTGCGATGCGACGCTGAAACGTATGAACCGGCATTATACATCAGAAGAATATTATGAAAAATGCGTATTGCTGCGCAAGTATTTCGACAATCCCGCGCTGACCACCGATGTGATCGTGGGCTTCCCGGGAGAGACGGAGGAAGAATTCGCGCAGTCCAAGGCATTCATTGATAAAGTGGACTTCTATGAGACCCATGTGTTCAAATATTCCAAGAGGGCGGGAACCCGGGCGGCGCAGATGGAGGAACAGGTGCCGGAAAGCGTGAAGGCGGTAAGGAGCAATGAACTCCTGGAACTGACGAGAAGGAAGCAGGCGTCCTATGAAGAAGCGCTGGTTGGAACCACCCAGGAAGTGCTGATGGAAGAGGAGATGATCTGCCAGGGAGAAATATATCAGGTGGGACATACGAAAGAATATGTAAAAATTGGTCAAAAAACGGAGGAAAACCTGACAAATCAGTTGATAAATGTAGAAATTGAGAGCCATTTGCAAATATTACATTGAATTTTCATTTGTAATAAGGTAGAATGAAATTGAAGTATTTTTGGAGGACGTGAGTATATGAAAGATTTAAGCAGCACTCAGTTTTTTCAGGTAGAAAGCGGTCCACAGATTCAAGCGAAAGATATACTTGAGATTGTGTACAAGGCGCTGAGTGAAAAAGGATATAATCCGGTGAATCAGATTGTGGGATATATTATGTCAGGAGACCCGACATATATCACAAGCCACAACGGCGCGAGAAGCCTGATTATGAAGATGGAACGGGATGAATTAGTGGAAGAGATGCTCAAGACGTATATTGAGCATAACGGCTGGGTATAATATCTATGAGAATTATGGGACTGGATTATGGATCTAAGACCGTAGGAGTCGCAATCAGCGATCCACTCGGGATTACTGCCCAGGCAATAGAGACTATTTGCCGTAAGGACGAGAATAAGCTGCGGAAAACCTGTGCGCGGATCGAAACATTGATCGAGGAGTACAAGGTGGAGCGGATTGTACTCGGCCTTCCGAAGCATATGAATAACGATATTGGAGATCGAGCGGAAAGATCATTGGAGTTTGGGAAGATGCTTAGCCGGCGGACCGGCCTTGAGGTCGTGATGTGGGATGAGCGTCTGACTACGGTAGAAGCAGAACGGACTTTAATTGAGAATAAGGTAAGACGTGAAGACCGCAAAAAATATATTGATAAAATTGCGGCAGTTTTTATATTGCAAGGATATCTGGACTCGATCTGCAAGAACTAAGAATCATTCTTGAGGTGTTTATATGGAAAAAATTAAATTCATGTCTGAAGAAATGCAGGAAGAAGTAGATTTTTTTGTACTTGAGCAGACGAAGGTAAATGGAATATCCTATATTCTGGTCACGGATTCGGAAGAAGACGATGCGGAATGTCTGATATTAAAGGATACATCGGAGGAAAACGCGCCTGAGAGCGTCTATGAGATCGTAGACGATGATGTGGAACTGACAGCCATAGCGAAGGTGTTTGAGGAACTGCTTGAAGATGTAGATATTGAAAGGTAAAACTTATGTCTATCAGTAAAGAGAAATTCAAGGAAATGCTGAAAGAAAAGGGTCTTAAGGTAACCAATCAAAGGTTGCTTGTATTAGAAGTGCTCGCAGATCACCGTGACAGGCATATGACTGCGGAAGACATTTATGACCTGGTAAAAGAGGACTACCCGGAGATCGGGCTGGCCACAATTTACCGGACTGTGCAATTGTTATTAGAAATGCAATTGGTGGATCGTATCAATCTTGATGATGGATGCGTGCGTTACGAGATCGGGGAATTCTTCGATGGGGAAGAAAGGCATCACCATCATCACCACTTGATATGCAAGACTTGTGGAAAGGTTCTTCCTTTTAAGGATGACCTTCTGGACGAGCTGGAGCGTCATATTGAGGACGCTACCGGATTCCATGTGTTAGACCACGAATTAAAGTTCTATGGACAATGCAAAGAATGCCTGGAGAGGCAAAATAGTACGGAAAAGCACGTGGAGGTGTAAATTTGAAAAAAGAAAACAACGGAAAATTGCGTATCATTCCGCTCGGAGGATTGGAAAAAATCGGAATGAACATCACTGCCTTCGAATATGAAGACAGTATTATTGTCGTGGACTGCGGACTGGCATTCCCGGAAGACGACATGCTGGGAATCGATCTTGTGATTCCTGATATCACTTATTTGAAAGACAATATCCAGAAGGTCAAGGGATTCGTCATTACCCATGGACATGAAGACCATATCGGAGCATTGTCTTATGTATTGAGGGAGATGAACCTTCCAATCTATGCCACAAAGCTTACCATGGGTATTATCGAGAAGAAACTGACGGAACACAACCTGATGCGCAGCACCAGAAGGAAAGTGGTCAGACACGGCCAGTCCATTAACCTGGGCCAGTTTCGGATCGAGTTTATCAAGACAAACCACAGCATCCAGGATGCAGCGGCTCTGGCAATCTATTCCCCGGCCGGAATCGTCGTGCATACAGGAGACTTTAAAGTAGATTATACGCCGGTATTCGGCGACGCCATCGATCTGCAGCGTTTTGCGGAGATCGGCAAGAAGGGCGTGCTGGCGCTGATGTCAGATAGTACGAATGCGGAGAGGAAGGGATTTACCCAGTCCGAACGCACGGTGGGAATCACATTTGACCATATTTTTGCAGAACACCAGAATACCAGGATTATTATAGCCACGTTCGCGTCAAACGTCGACCGCGTGCAGCAGATTATCAATTCAGCCTGCAAGTACGACCGCAAGGTGGTGGTAGAAGGGCGCAGCATGGTAAATATCATTCAGGTAGCCAGGGAACTGGGATATCTGAACGTGCCGGACAAGACGCTGATCGAGATAGACCAGCTTAGGAACTACCCGCCGGAGAAGACGGTTCTTATTACGACGGGAAGCCAGGGAGAATCCATGGCGGCATTATCCCGCATGGCGGCGGATGTGCATAAGAAGGTGACCATCATGCCGGGAGATACGGTAATATTCAGTTCCAACCCGATCCCGGGCAACGAGAAATCCGTATCCAAGGTAATTAATGAACTGTCAGCCAAAGGAGCAAACGTCATCTTCCAGGATGCCCATGTATCCGGACATGCCTGCCAGGAAGAATTGAAATTGATCTATTCCCTGGTAAAGCCCAAATACGCGATCCCGATCCATGGCGAGTACCGCCACAGGAAAGCCAATGCGGCTCTTGCCGAGAACCTGGGAATTCCAAAGGAGAATATCTTTATCCTGAACTCGGGAGATGTATTTGAAGTCAGCGATAAAGAGGCCAAGGTAGTGGACAAGGTCCATACCGGAGAGATCCTGGTGGATGGCTTAGGCGTAGGCGATGTTGGAAATATCGTGCTTCGGGACAGGCAGCATCTGGCAGAAGACGGAATCCTGATCGTGGTGCTGACCCTGGAAAAGGGAAGCAACCAGCTGCTGGCAGGACCGGATATCGTATCCAGAGGATTCGTCTATGTAAGGGAGTCCGAAGGGCTGATGGAAGAGGCAAGACAGGTGCTGCAGGATGCGGTGGAAGACTGCCTGATGCATCAGCGCAATGCTGACTGGAGCAAGATCAAGCTGGTAATCCGCGATACCATGAATGAATTCATCTGGAAGCGTACCAAGAGAAAACCAATGATACTGCCAATTATTATGGATGTATAAAATAAAAAGGGGACGTAACATTTTGACAGTGTTACGTCCCAAATTGCGATTGGCGGTATGTAAAAGAAAGGAAAGAGGTAGCCCGAAATGATAGTTGACGAGCGGATGGTAACTTACATCCATTCCCTGGAGAAGCCGGAAGATCCGATTATCGAGCAGATCGAGCAGGAAGCCATCGAGACTTTTGTTCCGATCATCCGCAAGGAAACCCAGAGTTTCCTGAAAGTACTGCTGCTGATAAAAAAGCCGGTGCGTGTTCTGGAGGTGGGAACTGCAATCGGCTATTCAGCCATACTTATGAGCCATTATCTGCCGGAGGATGGACGGATCACGACGATTGAGAAATATGAAAAGAGGATTCCCATTGCCCGGGAGAATTTTAGCAGGGCCGCTGTTGCGGACCGGATCACGCTGCTGGAAGGCGATGCGCTGGATATCATGAAGTCCCTTGAGGGGCCTTTTGACTTTATCTTCATGGACGCGGCCAAGGGACAGTATATCCATTATCTGCCGGAGGCCATCCGGCTTCTGGCGCCGGAAGGCGTGCTGATGTCGGACAACGTGCTTCAGGACGGGGACGTGATAGAGTCCAGGTTTGCCGTGGAGCGGCGCAACCGGACCATTCACAGCCGCATGCGGGAGTATCTTTATGAATTGAAGCACAATGAGCAGCTTCAGACCTCCATCCTTCCACTGGGGGATGGAGTGGCCCTCAGTGTAAGGAAGAAATAACACAGCGATAGGAGAAGGAACAATGAGAAGAGGACGCCCGGAATTACTAATCCCGGCCAGCAGCCTGGAAGTATTAAAGACGGCAGTTATTTTCGGCGCTGATGCCGTATATATCGGCGGCGAGGCATTTGGCCTGCGGGCCAAAGCCAAGAATTTTTCTATGGAGGATATGAAGGAGGGAATCGCGTTTGCCCACGCCCATGGCGCGAGGGTTCATGTGACGGTAAATATCCTGGCCCACAATGATGATCTTCCGGGAGTGGAAGAATACCTGAAAGAGTTAAAAGAGATCGGCCCGGATGCGCTGATCATTGCTGATCCTGCCATCTTCCAGATGGCGAAAGACATCTGTCCCGGAATCGAGCGCCATATCAGCACCCAGGCTAACAATACCAACTATGGAACCTATCTGTTCTGGTGGAAGCAAGGCGCAAAGCGCGTGGTATCCGCGAGGGAGCTGTCCTTAAAGGAGATAAGGGAGATAAGGGATCGCATCCCGGAAGAGATGGAGATTGAAAGTTTTATCCACGGCGCTATGTGCATCTCCTATTCGGGAAGGTGCCTGCTCAGCAATTATTTTACGGGCAGGGACGCGAACCAGGGCGCCTGCACCCATCCCTGCCGCTGGAAGTATGCGGTCGTGGAAGAGACCAGGCCGGGAGAGTATATGCCGGTCTACGAAAATGAGCGGGGAACGTATATCTTTAACTCCAAGGACTTGTGCATGATCGGGCATATCCCGGAGATGATCGAGGCGGGGATCGACAGTTTCAAGATTGAAGGCCGCATGAAGACGGCGCTCTATGTGGCTACGGTAGCCAGGACTTACCGTAAGGCCATCGACGATTACCTTGCCGATGTGCAGCGCTACCAGAAGAACATGCCCTGGTATCTGGATCAGATATCCAACTGTACCTACCGCCAGTTTACCACAGGCTTCTATTTTGGAAAGCCGGGGGATGAAAGCCAGATCTATGACAGCAATACCTATGTGAAGGAGTATACTTATCTTGGGATCATCGGCGGCGAAAAGGATGGCCTGTACCGGATCGAGCAGAGGAACAAGTTCTCGGTGGGCGAGACGATCGAGATCATGAAGCCGGACGGACAAAACATCGAGACGGCGGTTCAGAGAATTGTAGATGAGGAAGGAAATGAGCAGGAAAGCGCCCCTCATCCGAAGCAAGTACTGTATGTGGAACTGGATCATGAAGCCAGCCAGTACGACATCCTTAGAAGAGCGGAATCATAAACGGAAAGATATAAAGTAACGGCAGAATCAGGGCCTGCAAAGACATAGCGCTTTGCAGGCCCGTATTTTCGCGCGCTGTTCGAAAAAGCGCGGCATAAGCTGTGATTAGAATTCCAGTTCCATTCCGGCATCTTTTGATGCCAAGGAATCGGCCTTTGGAACCTGTATCCTTTTGCAAAAGACCATGCTTCCGGCCAGGCCGGCCGCGCAGCCGCCGATTACGGCAAAGAACACGGCCAGCAGCACCTGGGTTGGGGGGTTGAATGCGAACGGCGCCAGAAGTCCTGGTATCGGGGATGCAGTTCCAGGCGCGTTATTCACGATGTGGAAGACTGCGGCAGAAATCCCGGCCAATCCGCCTCCAAAGAAATTGGAACAATATATAGGAATAGGATTGGATGTAATAATGTCGGCCTGTGTCAGTGGCTCCAGCATTACAGCTAAGATATTACTCCTGTCTCCTAATTTTAACCTTGCAAATATCAGTCCGTTGGTAAAGGAGCCTCCTACGCACGCGATGGCGGCGATTCCCATGGCAAGCCCGTCAAGGCCCAGCATAGCGGTCAGCGCCATAGAGCTTAGCGGGGAGGTACAGATCATCTTGATGATGCCGCCCAGCAGGAATCCCATGACGATGGGGGACTGTTCCGTGGCAGCGGCGATCGTGCCTCCGATACGCGCCAGAATGACGTTTACAGCCGGATCTGCGGCCAGAGCGATCAAACGTGCCATGGGGGCGATCAGAAGCGCGCCTCCGATGATATTTAAGCCCTCCGGCAATCTCTTTTCAATAACCGGGGCGATCAGCCCGATTACATATCCGGCAATAAATCCCGGAAGGATTCCATAACCGCCTACGGCAACCCCGGCCACGACGGCAAGGACGGGGCTGGTTCCCATGCTGATGGGCACCATGATTGCGGCGGCTACGCCGCCAAGGCTTCCGGAAGTAGAGCCGACCGTGCGAAAGAAGTCAAGCCCCAGCAGATCTCCGGTAATATATTTGTGCACAGCTTCGACGAGAAACGTTGCGATGGCAGCGTTTGCCATACCCGACATGGCAAGCTGGCCCTTGGGCATCTTCAGGCTGAACAGGGAGAAACCTGCCAGCGTCACCAAAAGAAGCCCGACTCCAGATACAATTGTTAACATAAGCATTCCCTCACATTTCTTTTATTAATAATTCAGGTCCGTTATTGATGGGATTAATATATATGCCAGGTTTCAAAAAGTTACAAATGGTATCAGGACAGACGCAAAAAAAATAAGTATCATTGAAATTTTGTGATAATTCACAAAAATGAATCAATGATACTGTTAATTATTACGGAGGATAAGGCTAGTTATTCATGCTATAGACCACCAGGGCATTCAGAAAATTACGGATTTTCACGTTTCCATGCTTCTCGCTCCTGCCCCGGATATAATCCATCTCCCGGCGCACCTGCTCGAAGTTATAGAGCGTGTTTGCGTATTCGATAAATATCTCGTTGCCATAATCCTCGAGTCCAAGGTGGGCCAGGTTTACCAGGCCGGCATTGGCGGTACGGCGGATGCGCTGCTCCATGGATTTGGGAGAATCGCTGAATTTGCTGCACAGTTCATTCAAAGTGGCTTCGTTCATCTGTCCCGGACGGCTGGTCAGATATTCCACGATAGTAATAATATCCTTGCACCCGATGTCACCGATGATGCCCAGCCGCTGAAGCACGGCGGTAAGGGCAGAGGATGTCTCGGAGAAAGCCGATGCAGGATCTTCGGTATTCCTGCCTGGCTGGGGATGGAGGTCTTCCATGAAGATATTCTGCATCTTATGCAGGGTTCTTTGCATCGTCAGAGAAGAGGAGACCTTTTGGATCACCGTCTCAACCTCCACGCTGTTGATCGGCTTTTGGATGAAGAATTCAATGCCTGCCTCGTAGGCGGAAGAGATCATATCCTTGGAAGATACCTGAGAGAGCATGATGAAAGCAGTCCCATCAAGGAGCGGGCGTGCTTTTTCTACGAAGGAGATGCCGTCCATCTCTGGCATCAGAAGATCCACGATCACGATGTCCGGCTTCAGGACGCGTATGTCTTCCAGGCCTTCGATGCCGGTGCTTCCGGTGCCGCAGACGATGCCCAGCCTCCGGTTGGTTATAATTAATTTTAATATGTTCAGAATATTTGGGTCATCATCAATCAGATAAAAATTCATGTTGCTGTCACCTCCAGTTGTTCTTTGGGAATGGTAATGGTAAACGTAGTCTTTCCGGGACGGGAGTCCAGCGCAATGTGCCCGCTGAAGCTGTTTTCTACCAGATCCTGCACCAGATTCAGGCCCAGTCCCCGGTTTACCTCCCCGGTAGCGTAATTAATCTTAGTGGAGAAGCCGATATGAAAGACTTGGTCCATATAATCCGGCTCGATCCCAGCCCCATAATCTGTAACGGAAAAGATATAATCTGCGCCCTGGGACGCCTCGGCAAGCGCGATCCGAACCTTTTGACCCGCCGCTGCCTCAATGGCATTGATGAACAGGTTGCGGAAGATGGACATCAATGCATAATGCCTGTCTGTATAAGGATTATCTGCGTATTCCAGCGTAAGAAGAAGTTCCTTATCCTGCTCTTTGGCGACGAGCGCCATGGCGTCCTTTAGAAGAAGCAGCAGTTCTTCCAGATGCATGCCATCGCTTTTCAGTTCTTCATCCAGTGCTTCTGATATCCCACGCATAATCAGCAGATATTCTTTCTTGATCTCATGAATGTCTTTGGCCACGGACAGAGCAGAGGACGTAAGTCCAGGTTCTGCTCCGGAAGATTTCAGGTTTTCGAATAATTTGTAGGATGTACGCATGGTCTCTTCGATCAGCGCCGTATTCTTACGCATCCATATGACTTCTCCGTCTAGCTTCGAGATCAGCATCAAAAGCCTATGGTATCTTTCTTCATGCTCCTGCTTGAGCAGCAGAAGACGATAGCGCTCGAATATGGTCAGGATGCACCAGATGACTGCGGTCCGAAGGAGGGCTACCAGCAGGATTCCTGCCTGTGCCTTTGGCTCAAAGGCATCCGTCCGGATCCGAAGGAGCAGTTCTGCCAGGTTGGCTCCATAGTCGATAAAGATCAGTGGAATCACGGCCAGATTCTTATTCAGGAATGTTCCTTTCAGAATCCGGGTGCAGCCAAAGAGAAGAAGCCCATAACAGATATAGAATCCTGCTTCCGGAAGAAAGAAGGCCGTATGATCCAGGCTTGCATATTGGAACCAGTACATGAGCGTCCGCAAGGCAAATACGCCGATTGCGGAGCAGATGGTAACCAGTATCAGTGGAAACCCTTCGGTCAGAAAGAGAAATACCGGGACACAGATGACGGCGATGGAAATCTTAAAATCCGCAATAAAAAGATTCATGCTCAGCTGAGCCGCCAGTATGATGAGCAAACTGAAAAAGAGGACTTTCCCCAGTGTTTTTTTCATGACATACCTCAATCCACAATTATTTTCTATACCTAATATAACTTCTTTCCAGTGTTTTGTATAGAGAAATTTTAATGGAAAAGCACAAAAAGACCGCGCTTCACATAGACTATATCAAATACGCTTAGAGGTGCTTTTCTTGAAATCATTTCCCCAACCCCTCACTGCTGCGGAAGAAAGATATTATATGCAAAAATATACGGAGGGTGATCTTGAAGCGAAACATATTCTGATAGAACGGAATCTGCGCCTCGTTGCACACATCGTGAAAAAGTATCAGTCTTTCGAAGAGGATACGGAGGATCTGCTGTCTATCGGCACAATTGGCCTGATTAAGGCGGTCGTCACATTTAACCCCGATAAATGTGTCAGGCTTGGCACTTATGCGGCCAGATGTATCGAAAACGAGATTCTCATGCATCTTCGGGCAAAAAAGAAATCTTCCAGAGAAATCTCCCTGTATGAGCCGATCGGAACCGACAGGGAAGGAAACGAGATCCAGCTTTTCGATATTATAGAGACAGAAGAGGATGACGCGCACAAGAAGGTGGAACTAAGAGACGATATCCGGATGCTGTATTACCGGGTGGAGTCGGAACTGTCGCCCAGAGAGAGGCTGGTACTTAAGATGCGGTATGGACTGTATAACGAAGAAGAGTATACGCAGCGGGAGATTGCTAAACAGTTAGGCATCTCTCGTTCTTATGTTTCGAGAATCGAAAAGAGTGCCATTGAAAAACTGCGCGAGTATTTTTGATACTTGCGCAGTTTTTGCTTGCATTAGTGTAATACATCTATTACAATAGAAATATAAATGTATTACGGAAATGATGAAAAGGATGTGGGAATATGGGAAGACCGGGAAGGCCCAGAGGAACCAATAATAAGGACGTTATCTGCTCCATGCGGATGGATAAGGAAACCAAGGAGCGTCTGGACGCCTACTGCGAGAAGATGCAGATTGCCAAGTCCGAAGCATTGAGGCAGGCGATCCAGATGCTGACAGAGGAGGGAAAAGGAACGGTATGAAGCCAGAACTGAGATTTGAGACAAAGAGAATGCGGGCATGCAGCCTGGGGGAGGAAAGCAGCGTGCCGGATATAGCAGGAAGCGCGATCCTTCAGAATGATCTGGAATTTGACCTGGATGAGGAGGATGAGATATTTGAAGCATATGGAACCAGAAAGAACGCTTATCCTTACCGCCAGTACCAGGCATATAGCCGCGAACTGAAAGAACGACGGGTGAAGACTGCTGTTTTGGAAAACGACTGTCTCCGGGCGGTTTTTCTTCCGGAATACGGAGGAAGGCTGTGGGAACTTTGGGATAAGAGGCGGCAAGAAAACCTTTTGTACACCAATGATGTGATACGCTTCAGCAATCTGGCAGCGTGTAATGCCTGGTTCAGTGGGGGAGTCGAGTGGAACCCCGGCATCATCGGGCATACGCCCTTTACTGTCCGCCCGCTTTATACGGCCAGGCTTGAGGAGGCGGGCATCCCGGTGCTGCGCATGTATGAATACGAGAGAATCCGGGGCGTGGAATACCAGATGGATTTCTGGCTGGAGGAGAAGGATGCCTGCCTGAACTGCCGGATGCGTATCGTCAATTCAGGGAGCCGGGTTGTGCCCATGTACTGGTGGAGCAATATGGCGGTGCCGGAATACGCAGGCGGAAGAATCGTGGTTCCGGCCAAAGAAGCATATACCAGCAGGGAGGCCAAGGTTTCTAAGGTTTCGATTCCGCAAGTGGAGGGAGTGGATATAACCAGATACGAGAATATTCCTTCCCAGACCGACTATTTCTTTAATATACCGGAAGAAAGTCCTAAGTTTATAGCCAATCTGAACCAGGAAGGCTATGGACTGCTTCAGTATTCTACCAAAAGACTCAGGGGAAGGAAATTATTTTCCTGGGGACATAAGGAGGGAGCAGACCGGTGGCAGGAATTCCTGACAGAGGATGCCGGCAGATATGTGGAGCTCCAGGCAGGCCTTGGAAAGACCCAGTATGGCTGTATCCCGATGCCTCCCCACAGCGCCTGGGAATGGATGGAACGGTATGGAAGCATCCAGGTTCAGCCGGAAGAACTGCGGCTGGGGTTTGAAGAATTAAGTGCCGCGCTTGCAGGAAAGGTTGCCGCAAGAATCCAGGAGGAGCAGTTGGAAGGAAGGCTTAAAAAGACAAGAACCATGGCTAGGCGAAAGGGCATTGCCGTGTATGAAGGGAGCGGTTTTGGGGCGCTGGAAGTCCTCAGGAGGGATCTGGCCGGCGAAAGGCCTTTGTCGTCCCATCTGGAGTACCATATGAAGGGGGAATCCCTGGAGAACTGGGCCATGCTTTTGGAGGAAGGAAGGCTTGGGCGAAGGGAGGACAGGGAAAGGCCGGACGAATTTATGTGTGATGCCTGCTACTATGAGAGGTTAAAGGGCATGAAGGAAGAAGATCTGGATTGGCATGCCAGTTACCAGCTGGGAGTCATGCATCTGTATTATGGGAAGGAAGAAGCAGCTCGAGAAGCATTTCTTTATTCGCTCAGACTGAGAGAGAACCCATGGGCCTGCCATGGCCTGGGGGTGCTTGCGATGCAAAAGGAACGGTCCGCGGAGGCGGCGGAATGGCTGGAAAAGGGAATTGGCATGAGGAAGGAGGATCTGTCTTATGTCAAAGAAGGGCTGCGGCTTATCCTGAAGACAAAGGAATACCGCAGAGTCATCCGGGTCTGCGAGGAACTTCCGGAAAAGACGCGGACAGAAAGCCGGGTCGTATTCGATTATCTGACGGCCCTTTCCCATGAAGGCAGGTGTCAGGAGGTGCTTGCATACTTTGCGGCGCATCCGGATTACGTGCTGGATGACTTAAGAGAAGGCGAGGATAGTATTTCCGAACTTTGGAGCAGTGCCTATGAAGCGGTGTATGGGCGAAAGCCGGATGAGATTCCTCGTCAATGGGACTTTTATTCTTTATAATTCACGCCTGGGGAAGAGGCGATACTGCCAGTCTGGCAAGTCTTTTCCCTTTGGCTTCTATCGGGCCGTTTCGGCCGCATATCACAGATTATAGAACAAATGATTTACCAAGAATAAGAAAGGAAGATGCGAATGGCATTTCATACGGTATTATCCGCCTCCATCCAAGGGCTGCACGTGGAGATGGTTCATGTTGAGGCGGATGTAAGCAATGGACTTCCCATGTTCCATATGGTAGGATATCTGTCCGCTGAGGTAAAGGAAGCATCTGAAAGGGTAAGAACAGCAATCCGAAACGCGGGCATCCAGATACCAGCCAGGAAGGTGGTAGTGAATCTGGCCCCGGCTACGGTGAGAAAGAAGGGGGCTTCCTTTGACTTGCCAATTGCCCTGGCGGTGATGGCGGCTTTGGGTGAAATTGAGGGGGAGGAGCTGGAGCGTACGCTGGTAATCGGGGAACTGGGCCTGGATGGAAGGGTTCAGGAGGTTCCAGGCATCCTTCCAATTGTGCTGGAAGCCAGGAGGGCAGGATGTCGCACCTGCATCCTTCCGATACGCAATGCACCGGAAGGAGCGCTGGTGGAAGGGATCAGGATCTTAGGGGTCAGGCATTTGAAAGAAGCCTGTGATTACCTGAATGGAGAGGTGGCGCTTAAAGAAGAAGTAAGACAGGATGGGAAGATGGAAGGAGGGAGAGAGGAATTGTCCGTGGACTTTGGAGATATCCAGGGGCAGGAGGCAGTAAAAAGAGCGGCAGAAGTCGCGGCTGCAGGCGGTCATAATCTTCTTATGGTGGGACCTCCGGGAAGCGGGAAATCCATGCTGGCAAAAAGAATTCCCACCATTCTTCCGCCGCCTACGCCGGAAGAAAGCATAGAGATCACGAAGATTTACAGCGTTCTTGGAATGGTAGACAGGGAGCGTCCATTGATTACGGGCCGACCAGTGAGAAGCGTTCACCACACGGTGACGAAGGCTGCATTGATAGGCGGCGGGCTGGTCCCGGTTCCGGGAGAGATCAGCCTGGCCCATGAAGGCGTGCTGTTTCTGGATGAACTGGCGGAATTTCAAAAGAATGTTCTGGAAGTATTAAGACAGCCTCTGGAAGAAAAGCAGATTCGGATTGCCCGCAGCCATGGAACCTATGTGTTTCCGGCCAATTTCATACTGGTTGCCGCAATGAATCCATGCCCTTGCGGCAATTATCCGAATTTAGAAAAATGCACCTGCACGCCAGGACAGATCCGGCATTACTTGGGCAGGATCAGCCAGCCATTTCTGGATCGTATGGATCTGTGTATAGAAACTCCTCGGATCAAGTATGAAGCCTTAAGCGTCCGGAAGCCCCAGGAAAGTTCAAAAGAGGTACGAAAGAGGGTAGTAAAGACCAGAAACATCCAGAACATGCGTTATGCAGAAACCGGGATAACATCGAATGCCCTGCTGGGCGTCAGGGAACTGGAGAAGTACTGCCAATTAGGGGATAATGAAGAACGGCTGATGAAGCGCGCGTATCTGGCGATGGGGCTGACGGCAAGAACCTACCATAAGATATTGCGGGTGGCACGTACGATTGCGGATATGGAGGAGAGTGAAAGAATCCGGGAGCATCATCTGAAAGAGGCAATCAGCTACCGGACGATAGACAAGAAATATTGGGGGAGGTAGAAAAGGTGGTATATGAATACTGGCTTGCATCCATAAAACCGCTTCAGCCGAAGAAAAAGAGGATGCTAAGGGAAAATTTAGGAAGCGGAAGAACTGTTTATTATATAGAAGAAACAAAACTTCATTTTCAAGAGTATCTGAACGCGAAGGATGTTGAAACAATCAGGAAGGCGCAAGGAGATAAGAAGATTGAGGAGAGGTGGGCAAGGCTGAAAGAGGAAAATATACGGTTCATTCCTTATTTTTCCAGGGAATATCCAGAGAAACTGAAGCATATTCCTAATCCGCCTTATGCACTATATGTAAAGGGAAGCCTTCCCAAAGAAGATTCTCCCAGCGCAGCGATCGTAGGAGCCAGACGCTGCACTCCTTACGGCGAGCAGATGGCGCTTGCCTATGGAGAGAAACTTGCAAAAGCAGGAGTTCAAGTGATCAGCGGCATGGCGAGAGGAATCGATGGCGCAGGGCAAAGAGGCGCATTAAACGGAAGAGGAAGGACATATGGTATATTAGGATGCGGCGTCGATGTCTGTTATCCAAGAGAGCATATCGGGCTGTATATGGATCTTCAGGAAAATGGAGGCCTGATATCGGAGCAGATTCCGGGACAGCCGCCGCTGCCGGCATATTTTCCGGAGCGGAACCGGATCATCAGCGGTCTGTCAGATGTAGTTCTTATAATAGAAGCAAAAGAAAGAAGCGGCTCTTTGATTACCGCAGATATGGCCTTGGAACAGGGAAAGGATGTCTATGCGCTGCCTGGCCCCGTAACAAGCCCGGCAAGCCAGGGCTGCCACCGGCTGATCAAGCAAGGCGCAGGGATTCTCCTATCTCCGGAAGATCTATTAATGGAATTGGAAATCAGCAATATGAATCCAGGGCAAAATTCTGACGAAAATAAAAAAATGCTTGAAAGTCCTGAAAATATGGTGTATAGTTGTCTCGGTTTGTTCCCGAAGAGCATTGGCCAATTATTAGAAGAGACCGGACTATGTCCGAAGGAACTTCTGGAGAGGCTGATAACTCTGGAATTAGAGGGATATATTAAAGAAGTATCTAAAAATTATTATATAAGAATCCGGTGAAAGACCGGCAAGTCGTTTTTTATGGAGGAAGCAGTTATATGGCACGCTATCTTGTAATCGTGGAGTCGCCTGCAAAGGTGAAGACAATTAAAAAATTTCTGGGAAGTAATTATGTGGTTACCGCATCCAACGGGCATGTCAGGGATCTGCCCAAGAGCCAGCTGGGCGTTGACGTTGAGCATGATTATGAGCCGAAGTACATTACAATACGGGGGAAAGGAGAGATACTGGCAAATCTGCGCAAGGAAGTGAAAAAAGCAGATAAGGTGTATCTCGCGACTGACCCGGACCGGGAAGGAGAGGCTATTTCGTGGCATTTGAGCCAGGCCTTGAAGTTGGAGAATAAGAAGACTTACCGCATTAGTTTTAATGAGATTACAAAGAACGCAGTAAAAGCATCCCTTAAAAACGCAAGAGAAATTGATATGGATCTGGTTGATGCCCAGCAGGCGAGAAGGGTTCTGGATCGAATTGTCGGATACAGGATCAGCCCTCTTTTGTGGGCCAAGGTCAAGAGAGGCTTGAGTGCCGGGCGGGTTCAGTCGGTGGCGCTTCGTATTATCGCGGACCGGGAGGAAGAGATCAATGCATTCATCCCGGAAGAATACTGGACGCTGGATGCCAACTTGAAAGTAGAAGGAGAGAAGAAGATTCTGACCGCGAAATTCTACGGCACAGAGAAAAAGAAGATGACCATCCGTTCCAAGGAAGAACTGGAACAGATTCTGAAAGAAGTGGATCAGGCCGATTATTCCGTGGCAGACATTAAAAAGGGCGAGCGGATTAAAAAGGCCCCGGTTCCTTTTACCACCAGCACGCTCCAGCAGGAAGCATCCAAAGCGCTGAATTTTGCCACCTCAAAGACGATGAGGATTGCCCAGCAGCTCTATGAGGGAATTGACATCAAAGGGAATGGCACCGTCGGAATCATTACCTATCTGCGTACGGATTCCACCAGGGTATCGGAAGAGGCTGACGCCAGTGTAAGAGAATACATCGCGTCTAATTACGGAAAAGAGTATGTGGCAGCAGGAGAAGCAAAAGAAGGGGCTGACAAAAAGATCATCCAGGACGCCCATGAGGCGATAAGGCCTACGGATGTATCGCGCACGCCGGCAGCTATGAAGGATTCCCTGACCAGGGATCAGTTCCGTCTGTACCAGCTGATATGGAAACGGTTTGTTGCCAGCAGGATGCGGCCTGCCAGATACGAGACCACGTCCGTGAAGATCGCGGCAGGAACGTATCGGTTTACGGTGGCAGCGTCCAAGATTATCTTCGAAGGATTCCGTTCTGTATATACGGAGGCAGGAGAAGAGAAGGAAGAAAGCAACGTGCTGCTGAAAGGCCTTGATATGGATTCCAGGCTTACCAAAGAAAGTTTTGAGTCAAAGCAGCATTTCACCCAGCCGCCAGCCCATTATACGGAGGCAGCGCTGGTAAAGACGCTTGAGGAGCTGGGTATCGGCCGCCCAAGTACTTATGCGCCTACAATTTCTACAATTATTGCCAGAAGATATGTGGCCAAGGAGAATAAGAACCTTTATCTCACAGAGATCGGCGAAGTGGTCAATAATATTATGAAGCAGTCCTTTCCCAGCATTGTGGACGTGAACTTCACAGCCAATATGGAAAGCCTTCTTGATGGGGTGGCAGAGGGAAAAGTAGGATGGAAGACGATTATCGAGAATTTCTATCCGGATCTTGAGAAAGCCGTCGAAAAAGCGGAGAAGGAACAGGAAGCAGTCAAGATAGAAGATGAGGTTACGGATGTGATCTGTGACCAGTGCGGCCGCAATATGGTCATTAAATATGGACCCCATGGACGTTTCCTGGCTTGTCCGGGATTCCCGGAGTGCAGGAATACCAAGCCTTATCTGGAAAAGATCGGCGTGCCTTGCCCGGTCTGCGGCAAGGATGTGGTGATCCGTAAGACGAAGAAGGGACGAAAATATTATGGGTGCGAAGACAACCCCAATTGCGAATTTATGTCCTGGCAGAAGCCATCGACGAAGAAGTGTCCGAGGTGTGGAAGCCATATGGTAGAAAAGGGAAATAAGCTGCTTTGCAGTGATGAACAATGCGGATATGTGGAAAATAAAGAGATTATTAAAAATATTTAGGAAATTCATTGAATGTTATTGAATTGTATGATAATATAACAATCAAAGGATGGAGGAATGGCAATGAGTGTACAATTGTTAGATAAAACTAGAAAAATCAACAAATTACTGCATAATAATAATTCCAGCAAGGTCGTATTTAATGATATCTGCGAAGTGCTTACTGAAATACTGGATTCCAATGTTCTGGTAGTCAGTAAAAAGGGCAAAATGCTGGGCGGCAGTAATTGCGAGGGAGTTCCAATTATCAAGGAACTGCTGGAGCGGGAAGTCGGGAGGCATATCGATGATATGCTGAATGAGCGCCTGCTGAGTATTTTATCCACCAAGGAGAATGTAAACCTGCAGACCCTTGGATTTTCGGAAGAGGCGGTGAAGGGTTATCAGGCCATCATCACCCCCATTGATATTGCAGGCGAGCGTCTGGGAACACTATTTATCTATAAGAGAGACCAGATGTATGAAATTGACGACATTATTTTAAGTGAATATGGAACAACGGTAGTAGGACTTGAAATGCTCAGGTCCGTAAATGAGGAGAGCGCTGAAGAGACCAGGAAGGAGCATATCGTCCAGTCGGCTATCAGCACCCTGTCCTATTCAGAACTGGAGGCGATCATCCATATCTTTGAGGAACTGGATGGCACGGAGGGAATCCTGGTTGCCAGCAAGATCGCAGACCGGGTAGGGATTACCAGATCCGTGATTGTAAATGCGCTCCGGAAATTCGAAAGCGCCGGAGTGATCGAGTCACGTTCTTCCGGTATGAAGGGAACCTATATCAAGGTCGTAAATGATTATGTATTTACGGAACTGGAACATATCAAGGCAGAACGTGCAAAATAAGAAAGACGGATAAAGGGGTATCGGGCGACTGATACCCTTATTTGAACTTGGGAAGGGAGAAGCAGGCATGTATGAGGAGTGTTCCGCTGATATCAAGATGACCCGTATGATCTTGAAAGAAGGGTTCTTTGATAAGGCAACGTACCATTGCAGCATAATCACGTATAATCCGGAAGAAGAATGTATATATTTGTTATCAGATGAGACGCAGCTTCCGGTCTTCTCCCTGGATGGCATCTACGAATGCAGGATCGACACGCCCAAGGGCGTTATCGGATGTAGCGGAACCATCAGGGAAAGATATTGGAATAAGGTTGGGAGAATCGTAAAATTCCAGATTCGGAATGGATTTTATAAAAATCTTGTAAACTAAATATAAAGGTTGTTGACAAAATAACGAGAGAGTGCTATTTTATATCTAGAGTCTTTTAGCACTCTCTTTTTATGAGTGCTAACAAATATAGATAATATTAAGGAGGAATAAATATGAAATTAGTACCATTGGGAGACAGAGTCGTATTAAAACAGTTAGTAGCAGAAGAAACTACAAAATCCGGAATCGTGATTCCCGGACAGTCCAAAGAGAAACCGCAGCAGGCAGAAGTAATCGCTGTTGGACCTGGTGGAACAGTTGATGGCAAGGAAGTTAAGATGAATGTCGCGACAGGCCAGAAAGTTATTTATTCTAAATATGCAGGAACAACGGTTGAAATTGATGATGAAGAGTATATCATCGTAAAACAGGATGATATCCTTGCAATCGTTGAATAAAGAAATGAAGTTTGAAAAAAGATTATAGCATAGAAAGAGCAGGAGGAATGTAATCATGGCAAAGGAAATTAAATATGGCGCTGAGGCAAGAAGCGCATTGGAAACAGGAGTTAACCAGCTGGCAGATACCGTTAGGGTAACGCTTGGACCAAAAGGACGTAACGTAGTGTTGGATAAATCTTTCGGCGCGCCGCTTATCACGAACGACGGTGTTACGATTGCAAAAGAAATCGAGCTTGAGGATGCTTTTGAGAATATGGGAGCGCAGCTGATCAAGGAAGTTGCATCCAAGACCAACGACGTGGCCGGTGATGGCACAACCACAGCAACCGTGCTTGCACAGGCAATGGTTCATGAAGGTATGAAGAATCTGGCTGCAGGGGCAAACCCGATTATCCTTCGCAAAGGCATGAAAAAGGCAACTGACAAGGCGGTTGATGCAATCGCTAAGATGTCCAGCAAAGTAAAGGACAAAGATCAGATCGCAAAAGTTGCAGCAATCTCCGCAGGCGATGTAGAAGTTGGGGAGATGGTTGCGGATGCAATGGAGAAGGTTTCCAATGACGGCGTAATTACGATCGAAGAATCCAAGACGATGAAGACGGAACTGGATCTGGTAGAAGGTATGCAGTTTGACCGCGGATATGTTTCCGCATACATGGCAACGGATATGGATAAGATGGAAGCAAATCTGGAAGATCCATATATCCTGATTACAGACAAGAAGATTTCCAATATCCAGGATATTCTTCCTCTGTTAGAGCAGATCGTACAGTCTGGAGCAAGACTTCTGATCATCGCTGAGGATATCGAGGGCGAGGCTCTTACCACATTGATTGTAAACAAACTGCGTGGAACCTTCAATGTAGCGGCCGTAAAAGCACCTGGATATGGAGACAGAAGAAAAGAGATGCTCAAAGATATCGCGATCCTGACAGGCGGACAGGTGATCTCTGATGAACTGGGAATGGATCTGAAAGAGACTACGATGGAGCAGTTAGGACGTGCCAAATCCGTCAAGATCCAGAAAGAGAATACCGTTATTGTGGATGGCATAGGAGACAAGAAAGAGATTGCTGACCGTGTCGCTCAGATCAAGGCTCAGATTGAAGAGACCACATCTGATTTCGATAAAGAAAAATTACAGGAAAGACTTGCAAAACTGGCAGGCGGCGTAGCGGTAATCCGTGTAGGAGCAGCAACCGAGACTGAGATGAAGGAAGCAAAAATGCGTATGGAAGATGCCCTGAATGCCACAAGAGCGGCAGTTGAAGAAGGCATCATCGCAGGAGGCGGATCTGCATATATCCACGCGGCAAAAGAAGTGGCAGCATTGGCAGAAAGCCTGGAGGGCGATGAGAAGACTGGCGCGAACGTAGTATTGAAGGCACTGGAGTCTCCGCTGTATCATATTGCTGCAAATGCCGGACTGGAAGGTTCCGTAATTATCAACAAGGTAAAAGAGTCTGATCCAGGATACGGATTCGACGCGCTGACAGAAAACTATGTAGATATGGTAGAGAGCGGAATCCTGGATCCTGCAAAGGTTACAAGAAGCGCTCTTCAGAACGCTACCAGCGTTGCATCTACACTGCTTACGACAGAGTCTGTTGTTGCCAACATTAAGGAAGAGACACCGGCAATGCCTGCAGGAGCAGGGGCCGGAATGGGCATGATGTAACGTAAATCATTTCTGCAGCTATATAAAGTATGAAATTTTTGAAAACTCCTCTGACGGGGAGTTTTCTTTTTGCCTGAAAGTATGGTACAATAATGGCATTCAGTATAGATTGTGGAGGAATAAAAGATGAGCGACTATTATACAGAACAGTTAGTGAAGAAACAGGCGGGCATGAAGGATATTGTAATAAAGGCGGCGCTGGTTGCGGTGACGATCGTTTCTGTCTTGATCGTGTTTCTGTTTCCATTCGGTATTATCCTGCCGGTCCTGGCGGTTATTCTGGATGTGCTCATGTTCCGGAGGTTGAATGTGGAGTATGAGTACCTGTTTGTGAATGGGGATCTGGATATTGACAAGATTATGAACAAGGCAAAGCGCAAGCGGATGTTTTCCGCTAACGTCAATGATCTTGAGATTCTGGCACCCGCTGATTCTATCGAAGTACGCCAGTACCAGAAGGCCAAGACCTATAATTACAGTTCCGGGAGCGGACAAGCCGCCCTCTATGCGCTTGTAGTATCCGAGAGGGGCGAACAGAAGAAGATTATATTTGAACCGAATGATACGATTGTAGAAGGGTTTTATATGATGGCCCCAAGGAAGGTCGTGCGCAAGTAAATTTAAAAAGTGGTCGAAATATGTTGACAAATAGTGCGCAGATTGGTTATCATAGCAGTTAATCGTAAAATTTGAAAAGAGAAAGAGAGGATATAATCATGGGAAAGATAATTGGAGATGGGATTACATTCGATGATGTGCTCTTAGTTCCGGGCTATTCAGAAGTGATTCCGAACCAAGTGGATTTATCAACCTACCTGACCAAGAAGATTAAGTTAAACATACCGATGATGAGCGCGGGAATGGATACGGTTACGGAACACCGTATGGCAATCGCGATGGCAAGACAGGGGGGCATCGGTATTATTCATAAGAACATGCCTATTGAGCAGCAGGCAGAAGAAGTGGACAAGGTAAAGCGTTCTGAAAATGGCGTAATCACAGATCCTTTTTACCTGTCACCGGAACATACTCTGGAGGATGCCAATAATCTGATGGCGAAGTTTCGGATATCTGGCGTTCCGATTACCGAAGGAAAGAAATTAGTTGGTATCATCACGAACCGTGATTTAAAATTCGAAGAAGACTTTTCAAAGAAGATCAAAGAATCCATGACTTCCGAAGGATTAATCACAGCTCCGGAGGGAATCACATTGGACGAGGCCAAGAAGATTCTGGCAAAGGCAAGAAAGGAAAAACTCCCGATCGTGGATAAGGACTTTAACCTGAAGGGACTGATCACGATCAAGGATATCGAGAAGCAGATCAAGTATCCGCTGTCAGCCAAGGACGGACAAGGACGCCTGCTGTGCGGCGCGGCAATCGGCATTACGGCAAACTGCCTTGACCGGGCTCAGGAACTGGTGAACGCAAAAGTCGACGTGGTAGTTCTGGACTCCGCTCATGGCCATTCCGCAAATGTTCTGCATACGGTTGACATGATCAAGAGCAAGTTCCCGGATCTGCAGGTGATTGCAGGAAACGTGGCTACCGCAAAAGCAGCGGAAGCGCTGATTAAGTCTGGCGCTGATGCGGTCAAGGTGGGAATCGGACCGGGGTCTATCTGTACCACCCGCATTATTGCAGGAATCGGAGTTCCTCAGATTACCGCTGTCATGAATTGCTACGAGGCGGCAGACAAGTATGGGGTTCCGATTATTGCCGATGGAGGAATCAAGTACTCCGGAGATATGACAAAGGCAATTGCGGCAGGAGCGAATGTCTGCATGATGGGAAGTATCTTTGCAGGATGCGATGAAAGCCCCGGAACCTTTGAACTGTACCAGGGAAGGAAATATAAGGTATACCGTGGGATGGGATCCATCGCAGCGATGGAGAACGGAAGCAAGGACCGCTATTTCCAGACGGATGCGAAGAAACTGGTTCCGGAAGGCGTGGAAGGCCGTGTTGCCTATAAAGGCACGGTGGAAGATACGGTATTCCAGCTGATGGGCGGCTTGCGTTCAGGCATGGGATATTGCGGCGCGCCGACAATCGAGGATCTGAAGCAGAAGGGACAGTTCGTGAAGATCTCTTCCGCATCCCTGAAGGAAAGCCATCCTCACGATATCCATATTACGAAGGAAGCGCCAAACTACAGCGTAGATGAGTAAAAAAGAAGCGATATAGTTAAGAGCCATATAAAAGACGTCCGTAAGGGAAACATCCACCGGGCGTCTTTTTTAAAGCCCACGGATTGTAAGGATAGGAGGATAGAGGAGAAGATGCCTCTCAGGCAGAGCCTGGACGGGATCTGGTATTTTGCCTATGCTAGCAATCCGGCTATGCGTATCAAGGAATTCAGATTTGTAATTCAAAGGAGGCAAAGAGATGACACATAGTTTTGGAATGACATCTAAGGGAGAAGAGGCAAGACTTTTTACCATTCAGAATGATAAGGGCATGGAGATAAAAGTGTCCGATTATGGAGCCACACTGGTACAGGTAAGGGTTCCTGACAAGGAAGGAAGACTTCTGGATGTGGTGCTGGGATATGATGATGTACAAGGATATGAGGCGGGGAATGCATTTTTCGGCGCTACGATAGGAAGGGTCGCAAACCGTATTGGAAACGGAGAATTCCGGCTGGGTGGAAGAACCTATGAACTGACGCGTAACGATGGACAGAACACCCTCCACGGCGGCAGGGATTTTTACAATAAAAGAATTTGGAAGACCGGGGAGACGCAGGAGGACCATGTGGAATTTCTGATGGACAGCCCTTCCGGAGACCAGGGGTTCCCGGGGAATGTAAAGATTAGTGTGACATATACATTGACAAAGGACAATGAGGTAAAGATTCATTACCGGGCAGTTCCGGATGCGGATACCCTGATGAATCTGACCAACCATAGTTATTTTAATTTGTCCGGCCATGCATCCGGCACCGTGCTTGATCAGGAAGTGATGCTGTATGCGGATGCATATGCCAGAGCGGACAGCCAGTCCATTCCTACAGGAGAGATCGTGCCGGTTAGCGGAACGCCGATGGACTTCAGGCAGTTAAAGCCTGTAGGGGCAGAGATAGAAGAAGCCTATGAGGCGCTGGAATTCGGCAAGGGCTATGATCATAACTGGGTGCTGAACGGAAATGGGTATCGCAAGGCGGCATTTATGCGATCGAAGGAGTCAGGGATTGCTATGGAGGTATACACGGATCTTCCGGGCATGCAATTCTACACGGCCAACTTTGTGGATCATGAAAAGGGCAAGGCAGGAGCAGTCTATAACATGCGCCAGGCAGCCTGCTTTGAGACCCAGTATTTTCCGGACGCAGTGCACAAGGATCACTTTGAGGGTCCGGAAGTGAAGGCAGGGGAGGTATATGAGACTACAACGGCGTACCGGTTTGTCAAAGGATAATAGCCTGTGAATCTTCAGAAAATCATAAGTAACTTTTCATAAAAAACTGCGGATTATATGGTATGATAATACCAGATAAACGAATGAAAAGTTTACGGAGAGTATGGATGAGGAAGAAGAGGAATTACCATAGAAAATTAACGGACGCGCAGCGAAAGAGAAAGATCCGGCGTAATATCCGCCTGGGACTTCTTATATTATTAGTCCTGGCAGTCTTATTTGAAATACTGAGGATTGTCAAGCCTGCCTGGTTTACGGACGAATATGTGGAACTGAAAGGGAAGGATATCGATGCGGCAAGGCCGGACATCGACGTGGAACTTCTGACGGTGAACCCGTATTCCAGGCCGGGAACGGAGGCGAAGAAGATTACAGGCGTTGTCGTGCACTATACCGCCAATCCCGGAGCGTCAGCCATGGACAACCGGAATTATTTTGAAAACCTCAAAGACAGCCACGAGACCAAGGTGAGCAGCAACTTTGTGGTAGGCCTGGAAGGAGAGATCGTCCAGTGCGTTCCCACCTGGGAGGAGGCCTATGCGTCCAACAGTCGGAACCTTGACACGGTATCCATCGAGTGCTGCCATCCGGATGAGACTGGGAAATTTAACGATAAGACCTATCAATCTATGGTGGAATTATGTGCTTGGCTGTGCCTGAAGTTCGATTTAGATGGGAATGACGTGATACGTCACTATGATGTGACTGGCAAGGATTGTCCAAAGTATTTCGTGGAAAATGAGAAGGCATGGGAGCAATTCAGGAAGGATGTAGGAAAGCAGCTGGATAGACTTAAATAAAAGTTATATAGAAGATTCGAAAAACAGCATGGGCAATTTCCCATGCTGTTTTTCGATTGCTGCTTTCCTAGTCCAGATATCCAAGCCTTTCCAGCGTATTCAATACCAGGTGACGGCCGGCGTCCGTTCCATCAATGATGCGTCTTGCACGGACCGAGTCGCCGATATTGATGATTTCCGTATCTGTACCCTCAAACCCTTCTGCAATCGCGTCCCAGATTGGTGCGTTTGCCTTCATTCCCAGGCATACGAATCCATAATCAAAGTGCAGCTCCTCCTCTTTGCCATCGTATTTTACCAGGAAGGAATGAGGATTTACTTTCATCAGCGCGGTGTTCGTCATCTGTCTGACCTGGTGCTTCTCCATACATTCTTTCATGCTGGCGGTAGACGAGGCGTCCAGCCCGTTTCCGATCATCGGAAGCATCTCGACGATGGCAGTATCTGCCCCGCGGGGAGCGAAGAATTCCACCACATCCAGGCCGACTGCTCCGCCGCCGATGACGACCACCTTTTTGCCGGTCATGTCTTCGGGGTAGGAGTCTATCTGGTCAATCATGTCCAGAATAGAGTATACGCAAGCCTCCTCATTCTTAAGGTTTTCATGCAGCCCTTCAATCGGAGGAAGGAGGGGGACAGAGCCTGTCGCATTGACAACAAGATGGGGGTTTTGTTCCTTGATCACGTCCAAGGTAGCATCCACGCCGGTGAGGATTTTAAGGTTTTTAAGCTTGGAGGCGCGGCGCTTCAAGTATGCAGGGAAGTCCGCAAGTCTTTTCTTGGCAGGAATCTTGGATATTTCTACAGAAAGGCCTCCTATGGAATCCTTTTTTTCCAGCAGCGTAACATTGCATCCGACCTCCGCCGCGGTGCAGGCGGCTTCCAGTCCGGCGGTTCCTGCGCCTACTACGACTACGTGGCATGGCTTTTTGACGGCTGTCTTTTTATAGGATTCTCCATTGATGAGATCCGGATTGATGGTGCATCTAAGGGGCTTGTTGCCTCCGATACGGTTCCCTACGCATCCGACATTACAGGAGATGCATTTGCGGATGTCTCTTACATCCCCATATCTGGCCTTGTTGCACCAGTCAGGATCGGCGATCAGTCCGCGGCCCATGCCGATCAAGTCCGCATCGCCTCTAGCCAGGATATCCTCCGCAACCTGAGGATTGCGGATATTGCCGATAGCAATCGTGGGCTTGCCGAACTTGTCCCGGACAGCCTTGGCCATATAAGAGCGCCAGCCGTCTTCCAGATAGTTGGCATCAATCTGGTATTGGATTGAAGGATTCAGCCCGGAAGAGGTATCAAAAAGATCTACTTCATCGTTGAGATATTCCAGGTATTCCAGGCAGTCATCCACAGAATTGCCTCCTTCTACCAATTCATCAACGCTGAGACGAAGGGAGATGGGAACTCTTGGCCCGATGGCTTTCCTTACTTCGTCAATGACCATGCGGCAGAATCTTGCGCGGTTCTTGGCACAGCCGCCAAATTCATCGGTACGGTCATTCATGGTCGGCGACAAGAACTGGCTGATCAGGTAGGAGTGGCCGGCGTGAACCTCAATCAGGTCAAACCCCGCGTTGACGGCGCGTCTTGCGGCGGCGCCGTAGTCTTTGGCAATGCTCTTTAATTCTTCCTTGGAAAGAGGACGAGGAATGTCCCCGCCAGCCTTGGAAGGAAGGGTGGATGCGGAGACCGGCTGCATGCCAATGCGGGACGCCATGGCGGACGCGCCGGCGTGGTTGATCTGGATGCCCATGCACGCGCCATGGCGGTGACAGGCTTCCGTGAGCGCAAACAGGCGGGGAATATAGCAGTCTTTGTCGATCCGCAGCTGGGTGGTCCCATTGGAGCCCTCCGGATATTTGACGCAGATGTTCTCTACGATGATCAGGCCTGCGCCGCCCCGGGCTCTTAACTCATAGTATTTGATATGCTCGTCGCTTAACTGGCCGCCATGCCCTGCAAAATCGCTCCCCATGGGCATCATTGCAACTCGGTTTCGCATGGTCATTCCCCTTAAGGAAAGTGTGGAAAAGACGTGTGGATAGTTATTCTTCATAGTATCATCCTCCAATTTTTTTCAGTTGGTAAACCGTTAATTTAACTCTTTAACTGGATTATAATTCATCGTTAAATATAAAACAAATTCATGTTTTTGACGTAGACGATAGAATTTGTCTATGTATTGTGCTATACTTGGTAAAAATCGACAAAGGAGGATAAAATATGAACTTAAATCAGCTACAATACTTTGTAACACTTGCACATATGGAGCATTACACAAGAGCAGCGGAAAAACTGTCAATCACGCAGCCAAGTTTAAGTCATGCGATTTCCTCGTTAGAAAATGAGCTAGGGACTTATCTGTTTGAAAAGCAGGGACGGAATGTTGTCCTGACCAAGTACGGCAGGCTATTTATGGAATATGCCGAAGAAGCGTTAAGCATTCTGGATGCAGGCATACGCAAGATGAAAGCGATGACGAGCGAAACCAGCGGACACATAGACATGGGATATATCTATACTCAGGGAGGAGAATTCATACCGGAGGTGGTGAAAGGGTTCTTGAATGAGAACCCGCACAGGGAGGTGGAATTCGGCTTTCACAATGGCGTGACAGAGAAAATCTTAAAGGGAATCCGGGAAGAAAAATACGACGTAGGCTTCTGCTCCATGAAAGAGGGGCAGAAAGATCTGGAGTTCTTTCCTGTGGCACAGGAGAAACTGATTGCGGCGGTTCCATTGGGACACCCCCTGGCAAGCCGGGGCAGCGTGGAAATTGCGGAACTGGCAGTCTATCCCCAGATTTTCTTTAATGAAGAGAGCGGCCTGCGGCCCGTGATAGACCAGATATTCAAAGAGCAAGGGGAAAAGCCGGATATCCGGTACATGGTGGATGAAGACAGCGCGCTTGTAGGACTGGTGGCAAAAGGCTTCGGCGTTGGAATCGTGCCGGACGTGCCGGCCATACGCAGTATGCGTGCCGCATTCCTGGAAATAGAGAATCTGAATTATAGGAGGCTGATCTATATGGTTACCTGCAAGAATAAATATCTGGCCCCAATAGCAAAGGATTTTATAGACTATGTCAAGTCGCGGCATGGCTTGAAAAAATAGACGGAAATTCTTGCGAAAGTGCGGGAATATTGATATAATACACGAGTGTGTATACCATGTATGCCCTACGAAGGAAGGGCGCAGATATGCTTGTTAACAGTTTGAAAGTAGATAGGAAGTAGGAGAGATAAGACATGAATGATTTAGAGATGTACAGAGAGCAGTTGGGGCTGTGCGATGACAAGATTATTGACGCGTTGGTAGAGCGTAATGCGATCATTGAGAAGATCATGGCATATAAGGAAACGTATGGAATGCCGATCCTGCAGCCGCAGCAGGAGGCGAAACAGAAGACGAGGCTGGAAGAGAAACTTGCCGATAACAAGTACAAAGAGGAAATCTATGATGTTTTCCGTTGCATTCTGCGTAACAGCAAGAGAATCCAGGCCAGAAAATTATTTGATTACAATATTGTGCTGATTGGATTTATGGGAGCAGGAAAGACCACCATATCCGATTACCTGAGTACCATGTTTGCCATGGAAATCATCGAGATGGATCAAGTGATCGCAGAACGGGAAGAGATGAGTATTCCTGATATCTTTGCTACATACGGGGAAGAATACTTCCGTGACCTGGAGACAAATCTGCTGATCGAAATGCAGTCTCATAAGAATACGGTGATCTCCTGCGGCGGCGGCGCTGCCTTAAGAGAGAGAAACGTAGCGGAGATGAAGAAGAACGGCAGGGTGGTGCTTCTGACTGCAAGCCCGGAGACCATCTATGAAAGGGTGAAGGACAGCGATGACAGGCCTGTGCTCAAAGGAAGGAAGAATGTAAAGGGCATCTCTGAACTTATGGAGCAGCGTCGTGAAAAATACGAAGCGGCAGCAGACATCGTAATTAATACGGATGACAAGACAGTCCTGCAGATCTGCGAGGAACTAATCCAGCGACTGTCGGAAATGGAAGAACGCTAATGTTTGATATGTTTTATCCAGACAGGTATATTGCATCTACCTATGTCATAGATTTTGAAAAATTGTACGAAGAAGGCTACAGGGGCCTGATCTTCGATATAGACAATACGTTAGTCCCCCATGGCGCGCCGGCGGACAACAGGGCGATAACGCTGTTTGACAGGCTTAGAAAGATCGGTTTCAGGAGCTGCCTGATCTCCAATAACCAGGAACCCAGGGTCAAGATGTTCAATCAGGATATCCAGACAGATTATGTATACAATGCCCATAAGCCATCCACGAAGAACTATATCAAGGCCATGGAGAAGATGGGGACAGATCGGAGCAACACGCTGTTTATCGGAGATCAGCTTTTTACCGATGTATGGGGTGCTAAGAGGGCTGGAATCCATAATATTCTGGTAAAGCCGATTCATCCGAAAGAAGAGTTTCAGATCGTTCTGAAGCGGTATTTGGAGAAAATCGTGCTATTCTTTTACCGCAGGAGTCTTATGCGGTAAAAAAGGGTTGAAAAAAGGCGTAATCTATTATAGAATGAAAAAAGTGAAAGAACGTATAGTGCCATCCGGGCACGACTAAGGAGGATTATAGAATGGTATCAGCAGGAGATTTTAAGAACGGCCTTACTGTAGAGATTGAAGGAAACGTATTCCAGATTCTGGAATTCCAGCATGTAAAGCCGGGAAAAGGTGCGGCTTTCGTACGTACAAAGTTAAAGAATATTATTAACGGCGGCGTTGTTGAGAAGACATTCCGCCCAACAGAAAAGTTTGAGAACGCGCATATCGACAGAAAAGAGATGCAGTATCTCTACAACGACGGAGATCTTTACTATTTCATGGACACAGAGACCTATGACCAGATTGCTGTCAATAACGACACAGTAGGGGATTCCCTGAAGTTTGTAAAAGAGAATGAAAACGTCAAGCTCAGTTCTTACCAGGGCAGCGTATTTGCCATAGAGCCGCCTCTGAACGTAGAACTTGAGATTACGGAGACAGAGCCTGGATTCAAGGGTGATACGGCAACAGGCGCTACAAAGCCGGCGATTGTTGAGACGGGCGCGCAGGTAATGGTTCCTCTGTTCGTTGAATCAGGCGAGAAGATCAAGATCGACACGCGTACAGGAGACTATCTTTCCAGAGTATAATGCTAATTGTAAAAAAAGCCTTGCAATTTTTGCGGGGCTTTTTTATAATTGTAATACCATAATCAATCAACTCATATTTTTCTATCTTTTCAAAGGCGCGTTCGTGCCGCGTTACCATGAAAAAATACCATGCTGCCATAAGGAAAGGAGTTCTATGACTTATTACCAGTTTATCCAGGCAGTGGAAGTGAAAGTAAAGGAGAGGATCCAAGAGAATGTGACCGTTTCCATCCACACCGCGGTCAAGAATAACGGCACAAGGAGGCAGGGGCTTAATATCGTGGAGCAGGGAATCAATATATCCCCCACCATCTATCTGGAAGAGTACTACCAGCAGTTCCAGCATGGAGGAACGGTGGAGGAGATTGCGGGAGATATCTTAAGGCTGTATGCACAAGTGCGATTTGGAAGTTCTTTTGAAAGCGATTATATTAAGGACTATGAGCGTGTCAGAGGGAAGATCATATATCATCTGGTCAACCGCGAATCCAATCGTCAGATGCTTAAAAACGCGCCGCATAAACGATATCTGGACCTGGCGGTGATCTTCTATGCACTGCTGGAAGTGACTCCCTATGGTACTGCATCCATGATGATAAGAAATGAGCATCTTGCCATGTGGGGCGAGACCATGGAGGGCGTGTATAGGTGGGCATGCAGGAATACCCACGTGCTGCTCCCGGATGAATTCCAGACCATGCGGGCGGTGATTGAGGAATTGACGGGCATGGAAGAAAAGGGGAAAGAGGATATGATGTACATCTTAAGCAATGAGATCCGCAGTTACGGCGCAGCGGCGATCCTGTACGAAGGAAGGCTTGAAAAGATCGGCGACTATCTTAAGGAAAATTATTATGTGCTGCCAAGCAGCGTCCATGAGGTGATCATCGTGCCGGAGAGTGAGGCGCCAGGACAGGCGGAACTAAGCAGGCTGGTGAAAGAGATCAATGAGACGCAGGTGGATCCGGAGGAAGTGCTTTCAAACCATGCGTACTATTATGACCGGAAGCAGAAAAAATTGCGGATCTAGCTTGAAAAATCGCCTGAAATAAAAAAGTAAAGGAAATGTCGTAATCATTTCCTTTACTTTTTTGGATAAATGTGTTAATATTACAAAGGCAATTTCATAAAGGTAATCATACATGCACCCGTAGCTCAGGGGATAGAGCACCGCCCTCCGGAGGCGGGAGCGGCGGTTCGAATCCGCCCGGGTGTGTACTTTTTTAAGTGCTTATAAGTGGAGGTAGTCTTATGGAAGGAAGAAGCAAAGACTATTCCGCCAGGCGCAAGGTTCGGGGAAGGGCAGGCATTATCATAACCCTGGCCGTACTTGTACTGGTGATCGGAGTAGCCGGATTCAGCCTTACCAACGAGAAAGCCCGGAAAGCACAAAAGACAAATTCAGAGGATCTGAAGACGGAGAACAGAGGATGCAGCAGCATGGAGCTGAATCCGCTTCGGATGGATGAATATCCGGAGATTACCGGCGTAGTGGACAAGTATTACCAGTCGCTGGGAGATAAAGCAAGTTTTGTAGAAGCCTATGATAATATCAAGGTATATACTAAACTTGGAAAGTATAAGGATACATATGTGGCATTTGTCAGATATGAGATGAAGATAAAGGATATCTATACAAAGGTTCCGGGACTTGGCACCGTATATGTCTGCAAAGACAAGGATGGCGGGTATCAAGTCAGTGCAGCCGTAGAAGAGGAGGATGTAAAGTCCTATATCAATGAAATCGCACAGCATGAGGATGTACAGGCTCTGATTGAAGAGACGCAGACGGCGTATCATGAGGCTGTGCAGTCGGATGCACTTCTTCAGGAAGCGCTAATAGATTTAAAAAATGCTTATGAAGACTCTACCGGAAGCTGATCGAGGTTTTGGAGGGGGCAGGCCCTTGTGGGATATGCAGGGGACTGGCCTCTTTTATGATGTTTATATTTAAGAAGGAATGAGAGACGAAGGATGGGAGCATATGTCTGGTTATAAGATGGCATTTAAGAAGGCTTTCCCGTACACGATTCCGGTACTGACCGGCTATCTGTTTATCGGGATAGCATTTGGCGTGATGTATGCAGAGAAGGGATATTCCTTTCTCTGGGCAATGCTGATGAGCCTGCTGGTCTACGCTGGATCAGGACAATACCTAGCTGTGAATTTTTTTGTGCCTGGGATTTCACTTATCCAGGTGATATTCATGACGCTGATGGTGAACGTGCGACACATATTCTACGGAATATCGCTGCTGGAGAGATTTCATAATATGGGAAAGAAACGCTGGTATATGATATTCGGGCTTACGGATGAGACCTATTCCCTGCTTTGTACTACAAACGTCCCAGAAGGGGTGGAGGAAGAAAAATTCCTGTTTGCCATATCCATCATGAACCAGTCCTACTGGGTCATCGGCTCCGCCATCGGCGGGCTTGCCGGAACGCTGATTCCCTTTAATTCAGAAGGAATTGATTTTGCCATGACAGCCTTGTTCGTGGTGATATTTGTAGAGCAGTGGATGGATCGCAAGAACTGTATTCCAGAGATGATCGGCGTGGCCGCATCCTTTATCTGCCTGCAGATATTCGGGATGGACAGTTTCGTGCTGCCGTCCATGATTTTAATCATTCTGGTTCTTTTTATCGCAAGGACCAGGCTGGAAAGGCAGGTGGATGGGACATGCCAATAAGTGCAGCAATGTCATTTCTTGTGATCCTGACGGTTGCCTTGACTACATTTGCGACCAGAGTGGTTCCCTTTCTGATCTTCCCGAAAGGGAAAGAGATTCCGGCCGTGATCCAGTACCTGGGGAAGGTACTGACTCCGGCGGTAATCGGGATGCTGGTGGTATACTGCCTGAAGGCTACGCCCGTGATGAAGGCGCCCCATGGGCTGCCTGAGGCCATAGCGGTGGCGGTTACGGCCGGACTGCACGTCTGGAAGAGGAACAATCTTCTGAGCATCGGCGCCGGGACGATCCTCTATATGGTACTAATCCAGGCTGTATTCTAATAAGAGATTCATAAAAAGGCCATGAGGTTCGCTCGGAACTCATGGCCTTTTGGCTGATTAGATTAAGTTGATCTTCTTTTTCATAATGTAGTAGGACAAGATATAAAACACTACATCGACTACCAGCGATAAGACGGTGGTGACCTTCAGTATATCGATCATGTAGGCGATGAAGTTAAAGTCCGCTGGCGGGGCAGAACTGCTTGCAATCAAGAATGTATCCGAGAACGATCCATAGATTACCATGACGACAAAGGATATGACGGATACGACCGTGGTAAGGGCAAAATAAGAAACCACGGCTCCCAGGATGCGGTGGCCGGAGAATAACTGCCCAAGTATGATGGAAACATAGATCGTGAGCACACTGGTAATAGCGCTGATGATCAGGAAGAATAAGAGTCCGGCCACGATGGCGCCCAAGGACACCCCGGCGTATTTGCCGGTGACTCCCAGTTCCCTGAGAATCTGGTCTTTATTACTGTTGAATGCGTCCACCACGAACGGAGTGGCAGAAATAATATAAAAGGACGCAAGCAGCAGAATCATATCGAGGCTTCCCCAGATGCTGCCGGCAATCGTCTTGGACAGCAGATGCTGGCCGCTGGTGACCGGAAGCGTGCGGGTAAGGTAGCCCTCATCAGAGAACAGGTTCTTGTAAAAACGGACGGTGATCACTATAAAGGTTCCAAATGATACGCCCATAATAATCAGGAAGAACAGCAGGAAGGATAAGCCCAGCAATGTACCGTCCTTCGGTGTCTCCACAAGCACGCGCCCGGTCAGGAAGAAGCGTACCAGCAGCGCGGCAAACAGAAGAAACCCGTGGATAAGAATAAGAAAGCGGTTCAGTGCTTTCATGTCGTATTTTATCAGTTTTCCTAACATCTGAACACCTCCCGGAATAACCCATCAACAGACTTGCCCTGCTCCAGGCGTATTTCATCTACCGTCGCATTGAGCGCCACCTGACCCTGACGGATGAACAGCACCCGATCCAGTATGTTCTCGATGTCATGAATCAGATGCGTGGAGATAAGGATTGTGGCATTCTCATTGTAGTTGCTGAGAATCGTGTGAAGGATATAATCTCTTGCAGCTGGATCTACGCCGCCGATTGGCTCATCCAGGATGTACAGCCTTGCATCCCTGCTCATGACCAGAATCAACTGCACCTTTTCCTTCGTGCCCTTAGATAAGGTCTTTAAACGGGCATTGGCATTGATCTCCAGATCCGTCAGCATCTGATAGGCCCTGTCTGTCACAAAATTGTCATAAAAATCAGCAAAGTATTGGATAATATCCCTGACCTTCATGGAATCGTCCAGATAGGTGCGCTCGGGAAGGTAGGAGATAATCTTCTTGGTAGCGACTCCGGGCTCCTTCCCATCGATCAGCACCTTTCCCTGGGTAGGCACCAGCGCGTCATTGATCAGCTTGATCAGCGTAGTCTTTCCGCTTCCATTTGGCCCAAGCAGCCCTACGATCTGACCTTGCTCCAAGGTAAGGTTCAGATTGTTTAGGGCGTAAAAGTTGTTATTATATTTCTTAGAAAGACCAACGCATTCCAAGATTGGATTCATATTAGTGTTCCCCCTTTATAGCTTCCTGTATTAAACGCAGAGTCTCTTCCTCCTGAAAGCCTAACTGCTTCATCTTTTCAATGAATTCCCGGATGTGCTCACTGGCGAGACTCTCTTTTAAGTGTTTCAGCATCTTCTCATCCTCCGTAATAAACCTGCCGCTGGTCCGCTGGGAATGTACAAGTCCATTGCGCTCCAGCTCGGACAGGGCTTTCTGCATCGTATTGGGATTGACTGCGGCTTCCAGTGCAAGATCCCTGACAGAGGGCAGCTTGTCCCCTGGCTTATATACGCCGGCCACGATATCTAGCCGGATTTTTTCCATCAGCTGAAGATAGATTGGGCGGTCATTATCTAAATCCCATGGCATTCTCTTCACCTCGCTTTTGAGATCTGTTGTATTATCTATATAGTACAATAATACATGTGAGGGGAAATGTCAAGGGTAAGATGAAATATGAATGGGAAAATGCAGAAGAAAAGCCGGACGGGAAGGAACCCCAAAGAGGAGGGATTCCCTTCCGGCCGGCATAGCGTCCGCGCATCTGTAATTATGAATCGCCGGTCTTTAGGAATTTATCTTTTCCCTGATGGCAGATCGGGCAGGCGTAGGTATCTGGAAGTTCTTCGAAGGGGATATCCCCATCGTAGACGTATCCGCAGATGCTGCATACCCACTTTGCGCCGGAATCGCTGGCAGGCTCGTCTTCCTGAGGAAGATAGGTAGGAGCGTTCTTGGGGCTCTTGCCTTTTACAACCTTATGGTAATAGGAATAGGTCATGGCAGGATCTGAGCCAATGACGTCCCCGTCGATAACTTCGCCTAAAAAGACGGTGTGGGTCGAGGCCTCCATCTTATCAATGAGGCGGCAGACGATATAGCCGCAGGAATCTTTGACGATGGGAAGTCCTTCTTTGACGGTGTAATCGATGTCATCGAATTTATTGACATCCCTTCCTGTACGGAAGCCGAAGCATCCGATCAGGCCTGGGTCGGAAGTTTCCGACAGAATGGATATGGCGAACTTGCCGGTCCTTGAAATGCAGGAATTGGTATAGTTATCATGATTCATGCTTAAGGCGATTGTCGCAGGGGATGAGGTGATCTGCATGATGCTGTTGGCGATGCAGCCGGTATTGCGGTCTCCATCAAGGGAAGACACTACATAGACGCCATAGGACAGGTTGCGAAAAACGTTTGGGTTCATAAGAAATCCTCCTTTATTTAATAATAATAATTGTTACTAATAATATAGCACTTTCCTGGATTTTTTGCAATAAGAGTTTTAAGATATGGTTGTTGCCTGGAAATCCTTGTGATAAAATAACTAAATGAGACTGTAATAGTATACTGGATTTCAAAGATATTATTCAGATCAACAAGGAGGAATCAAGATGAAGAAAATAATAGATCTCGTTGCAGACGAACTGGCGGAGGCATTTGAAAAAGCTGGATATGAAAGGTCCTATGCAAAGGTGACCCTTTCGAACCGCCCGGACTTGTGCGAATACCAATGTAACGGCGCTATGGCGGGAGCAAAGGCATATAAGAAGGCACCGATCATGATCGCCGAGGCCGTGGCAGAGAACTTAAAGGACAGCAGATGCATTGAGGAAGTAAATGCGGTAAAGCCAGGCTTTATTAATATGAAACTCAGAAATGACTATGTGGCCGGGTTCCTGAATGATATGGGGGCAGACGACGAGTTGGGAGTAGAAAAAGCAAAAGAGCCAAAGATGATTCTGGTAGATTATGGCGGGCCCAATGTGGCAAAGCCGCTTCATGTAGGCCATCTGCGTTCCGCGATCATCGGGGAGAGTATTAAGAGGATTGCCAGAAAGATGGGACATGAGGTTCTGGGAGATATCCATCTGGGCGACTGGGGATACCAGATGGGACTGATCATAACGGAACTTCGGGAGCGTAAGCCGCAGCTTCCGTATTTTGATGATAATTTCCAGGGAGAGTATCCAAGCGAGGCGCCATTTACCATCAGCGAGCTGGAAGAGATCTACCCCACGGCAAGCCAGAAGGCAAAAGAGGATGAGACATATAGAGAAGAGGCGCTAAATGCAACCTATCTGCTGCAAAACGGGCACCGGGGTTATACGGCAGTGTGGAATCACATCATGAATATATCTGTGGCTGATTTGAAGAGGAACTATGCCAACCTGAATGTAGAATTCGACCTATGGAAGGGCGAGGCAGATGCCCAGGCCTATATTCCGGATATGATCGAGCGTCTGAAAAAGGAAGGATACGCGCACATTGATGAAGGGGCGCTGGTGATAGACGTCCAGGAAGAGACGGATACCAAGGAAGTGCCGCCTTGCATGATACAGAAATCCGACGGAGCATCCTTATATGGAACTACGGATCTGGCGACCCTGGTGCAAAGGGAAGCGGATTACCATCCGGATAAGATCATCTATGTAGTGGACAAGCGCCAGGAACTGCATTTTCTGCAGGTATTCCGCGCGTCTAAGAAGACGGGGATCGTGCCAGAGGAGACGCATTTAAGATTCCTGGGCTTTGGTACTATGAACGGCAAGGATGGAAAGCCTTTCAAGACCAGGGAGGGCGGTGTCATGCGCCTGGAGAACCTGATTGCGGAGATTGAAGAGGAGATGTATAAGAAGATTGCCGAGAACCGTACCGTGGCAGAGGATGAGGCAAAAGAGACGGCAAAGATCGTGGGCATGTCGGCAATCAAGTATGGAGACCTGTCAAACCAGGCATCCAAAGATTATGTATTCGATGTGGACCGGTTCACTTCTTTTGAGGGCAACACAGGGCCTTACATCCTGTATACCATCGTCCGAATCAAGTCCATCCTGAATAAATATCAGGCACAGGGGAAATCCTTTGAAGGACTTGCGATCGAGAGCGCCCATAATGAGAGCGAGAAGGCTCTGATGCTGGAAGTGGCAAAATATAATGAGGTAATGGAGACGGCATATGAAGAACTGGCGCCTCATAAGGTATGCGCATATATCTACGACGTGGCCAATGCATTTAACCGTTTCTATCACGAGACGAAGATTCTATCAGAAGAGAACGAGGCCAGGCAGAAGAGTTACATTGCCTTGCTGATACTGGCAAAAAAAGTGCTGGAAGCATGCATAGACGTGCTGGGATTTGAAGCGCCGGAGAGGATGTAGGACGTGACGGACAGATTATATTATAATGACAGCCATAGGAAAGAATTTGAGGCAGAAGTGCTGGATTGCCGTCCGGTAAAAGACAAGTATGAGGTGGTGCTGGATCGCACCGCCTTTTTCCCGGAAGGGGGCGGCCAGTATGCGGATACCGGATATCTGGATGACGTAGAAGTGCTGGATGTAAAGGAGCGGGAAGATGTGATCTTCCACACGACGGCGGCGCCGCTGGAAATCGGCAGAATGGTAGCAGGCAGGATCGACTGGGAACAGCGATTCGACAGGATGCAGCAGCATACGGGAGAGCACATGGTCTCCGGCCTGATCCATCGGCGATTTGGCTATGACAATGTAGGCTTCCACCTGGGCAGCGATTACTGCACCATGGATTTTAACGGGCCCATTCCAAGGGAAGCATTAAAAGAGATCGAGCAGGAGGCTAACCGGGCGGTCTTTCAGAATCTGGATATCCAGATCAGTTATCCTTCCAAAAAGGAATTAAAAGAACTCGAGTACCGCAGCAAGATTGAGATCGACGGCCAGGTCCGTATCGTGACGGTACCAGGATACGATGTGTGCGCCTGCTGCGCGCCACATGTGAAGCGGACTGGAGAGATCGGGCTGATCAAGCTGGTGGGCATGGCAAAGTATAAAGGCGGAGAACGCATCAGCATGCTCTGCGGCCGCAGGGCGCTTCTGGATTATGAGATCAAGGATGAAAATGCCAAGAGGATATCCGCGCTTCTGTGTGCCAAGGAATATGAAGTAGCTGACGCGGTGGAGCGTATGAAGGAAGAACAGGCCAGCCTGAAGGGAAAACTGGCCTCCCTCCAGCAGAAACTGCTGTCTTATCAGGCGGCACAGATTCCTGTGGAAGGCAAGGTGACGGCTGTATTCGACCCGTCGCTTTCAGGAAATGCTCCAAGAGATCTCATGAACCTGCTGCTGGGAAGAGGCGCGGTAGTATGTGCGGTGTTTACAGGAACCGATGATCTGGGCTACCGTTATGTCATAGGGAGCGGAAGGGAAGACGTCCGTCCTCTGTGCAGGATGCTGAATGAGGCATTTGAGGGAAGAGGCGGCGGAAAGCCGGAAATGGCGCAGGGCTCTATGAAGGGCAGCGAGGAAAAGATACGGGAATTAATAGGGAATTGGATTTAATCGTTTCGTCATTCTTTCATCACAATTTAAACACAATTTGGCAGTAGACTACATACATAGACAAAGATAAATAGATGAAGGGAGACTTTTATATGGAAAATCAATATACTTATTATACACCGGAACAGGATGAAAATAATCAGAATGCGGGAGGCCCGGACTTAAAAGAGCCTCATAAGAAGAATAAGAAAGGCACTCCCAAATGGGTCAAGACAGCCTGCCTCGGACTGGTGTTCGGTCTGGTGGCAAGCGCGGCATTCCAGACCAGCAACATCGTTGCGGGAAAGATTATCGGCACTTCGGACAGCGCCAAAAAGGCAAAGCAGACGGCTACCGTGGACAGCACCAAACTTACCACGTCAGCGGATAGCAAGGTGGCCTCGGATATAGCCGACATTGCTAAAAATACAATGCCTTCCGTAGTCTCGATTACAAACATGAGCGTGCAGCAAGTGCAGAACTTCTTCGGGGGCGTGCAGGAACAGAAAAGCGAGAGCGTAGGCTCCGGCATTATTATCGGACAGAACGATACGGAACTTCTGATCGTTACAAATAACCATGTGGTGGAAGGAAATGATACGCTGACTGTTTCCTTTATAGATGAGGAAAGCGTGGAGGCCAATGTCAAAGGAACCAATGCGGCAAAGGATCTGGCAGTAGTAGCCGTGAAACTTAGCGATATCAAGGATTCTACCATGGATGCGATCGCGGTGGCTACCCTCGGGGATTCCACGCAGATTCAGGTTGGAGAGCCGGCCATCGCTATCGGAAATGCCCTGGGCTACGGGCAGTCTGTTACAACCGGCATCATCTCAGCAACCAACAGGGAATTAAACGGCTTTGACGGCAAGCTGATCCAGACGGATGCGGCAATCAATCCCGGCAACAGCGGCGGCGCGCTTCTCAATGCCAAAGGAGAGGTCATCGGGATCAATTCCGCCAAAGTGGCTACCGATACCGTAGAAGGCATGGGTTATGCAATCCCGATCTCTGATGCAAGCGATATTATTACGAACCTTATGAATCAGAAGACCAAGACGAAGGTTGCAGAAAATGAAAGAGGCTATATCGGAATCCAGGGCGTGGATGTTACGGCTGACAGCGCCGAGATGTACAATATGCCTACAGGCGTATATGTATCAGAAGTGATCTCAGGCGGAGCAGCACAGAAGGCAGGCATCTCCAAAGGGGCGGTCATTACAGGCCTTGACGGGACAGAGATCAACAGCATGAGTACCCTGCAAGAACAGCTGCAGTATTACAAGGCAGGCGAAAAGGTTACATTGACCGTCCAGACTCCTGGCAAGAACGGGGAATATGAGAAAAATGATGTAGAAGTTACTCTTGGAACTAATGCGCAATAATGCTATAATAGTACCCAGCTAGGAAACACACCTTAGGAGGTACTGGAATGTATGATTTTGACGAGATTAAAAAGGTAGACAGCGAGATTGCAGATGCAATCAAGAAAGAGATGGAAAGACAGAATTCTCATATCGAATTGATTGCATCTGAAAACTGGGTAA
>UMGN01020741.1_pt1 | contig 139174 bp, 125 predicted proteins | sample 1965281 | NCBI WGS metagenome assembly UMGN01 (sample SAMEA4836073, study PRJEB28245) | human gut metagenome | biome: gut microbiome; material: fecal sample | place: Denmark | collected 2008 | reverse complement strand
ATTGTACGTAATGCTAGCCATCGCGCTAGCGATTTGGTACAATAAGTGATGAAGAAAAGAAGAGTATAATTACTTATCTTATAAAGGAAGTTCAAATTTATCCGCATGGTGAATCGGAAATGCCGTTAAAGTCTATTGAGTTTAACTTTCCGATATATCGTGATGGTAAAGAAGTAAGGAAGATTTTGTGGGAATCTGGTAATACCGTTGAAAGTATCATGCTTTTGTCCCGAAAATAACCAGATAGTGTTATCAATGCGAAGGAAAAGTGCCGCTTGATAATATAATATTGCTAAGAGAGCCGTTGCGTACAAGCCGAAAGAGCGCGTGACCAACAAGATGATTAAGGAATACATAGAAGCGAAATATGGCTTCAAGATACATACCGCATACATCGCAGAGGTGAAGTGAAAATTGGGCTTGCCGATGTATGATGTTCATAATGCGGTGGAAGAATTGAAACAGCCGAGGAAACATCCGACAGCAGAGAAAGTGGAAGCAATAAGGGATGCATTGAGATATTTTGAAGTAATATAGCTTGTATTGCAAAATATTAGAAAGATTAATAGATAATTTGTAAATGAGAGGATGCTTTGATATGATGAACGAATTTTTTTATAAGGAAATTAAAGAAATTTTAATTTCAGCAAGAAATAAAGTCTATCAGACAGCCAATTTTGCAATGGTTGAAGCCTACTGGAATATCGGGAAATCAATCATTGAAGAACAAGGTGGTAATGAGAAAGCGGAGTATGGTACAGGTTTACTAAAAGAGTTGTCAAAGCAAATGACACAGGATTTTGGAAAAGGATTTACCGTTGCCAATTTGAAAAATATGCGACAGTTTTATTTGACATTTCCAGATGGCTACGCACTGCGTAGCGAATTGAGTTGGACGCATTATCGGCTTCTGATGCGAGTAGAGAATGAAAATGCAAGAGAATTTTATATGCAGGAAGCTGTAAAATCTCAATGGAGTACAGATAACTTGAGCGACAGATAAATTCATTTTTTTATGAAAGGTTATTATCCAGTAAAAATAAAAAGCAAGTTGCAGAGGAAATACAGACATTAGAGCCAGCGAAAAAAACAGAAGATGTTATACGTGACCCGTATGTGTTGGAATTTCTTGGGCTGACACCTAATGATGATTTTTATGAAAGTGATTTAGAGCAAGCGTTAATTACACATTTGCAGAAATTTCTTTTAGAACTCGGTAGAGGATTTTCTTTTGTTGCCAGACAGAAAAGAATTACTTTCGATGGTCGTCATTTTAGAATTGACCTTGTATTCTATAATTACATTTTGAAATGTTTTGTTCTGATAGATTTAAAAGTTGGTGATTTAACACATCAGGACTTAGGTCAGATGCAAATGTATGTTCACTATTATGAGCGGGAGCTTATGAATGAAGGGGACAATCCTCCGATTGGCATTGTATTATGTGCAGATAAAAGTGAATCTGTGGTTAAATATACGCTGCCTGAAAATGAAACACAGATTTTTGCTTCAAAATATAAATTATATTTACCAAGCGAAGAAGAATTATTGAGGGAGTTAAATCAGGAATATCAAGCGTTGGAGTCTAGCAAGACAGTGGGAGAAGATATTGGTAGTGAAAAAGAGGAGGGGAGATATTGAAATATACAGGAAAATATAAAGAAATGGCGGAACAGTTTCAAAAGGATGGTTGTGATGAATATACGATAGAGCAATTTATTAGGCGAGAGATGGAAACAGATGGGTTTACTAAGGGCGGTGGAACAACAGACCTAGAAGCTGTGAAGCTTTGGAAAAGCTATCCGGATGAGATGAAGGAAATATGGTTTCACAATGCGTTCTGTATTAACTGCGGAAAAGTATCATTTAAGCCGGGATATAGTCTGCGGAAAGATAAATTTGGCGTGGTAATTGAAGGCTTCTGTGCTAAATGCGGAGAACGGATTATAAGGTGCTGTGACTGATGAATAGGATAGAAACTGCAAAACAGTGAAAAAATGAGGAATCACCATGATATTAAGTGCAAGCAGAAGAACAGATATTCCGAATTATTATTCGGAATGGTTTATAAATAGAATAAGAGAGGGCTTTTTATATGTGCGTAACCCGATGAATGCACATCAGGTAAGTAAAATCAATCTATCACCGGACGTGATAGATTGTATTGTATTTTGGACAAAAAATCCAATCAATATGTTAGGAAAACTAGAAGAACTAAAACCTTACATGTATTATTTTCAATTTACACTGACTGGGTACGGAAGAGATGTGGAACCAAATCTTCCGCACAAGAGGGAAGCACTGATTCCCACATTTCAAAGGTTATCTGAGCAAATTGGAAAAGAGAGGGTGATATGGAGATATGATCCGATATTTCTAAGTGACAGATATACGGTAGAGTATCATATAAAAGCATTTGAGGAGATTGCGGCGAGTCTTGCTGGATATACGGATAAAGTTGTGATTAGTTTTATAGATTTCTACAAAAAAACGATGCGAAATACAAGAACTCTTGCAATTCAGCAGATGACGGCTCAGAAGATGAGAACTCTTGCTGAAAAAATGGCAGAGATTGCTTTAAGATATTCGTTGGATATTGAGACATGTGCTGAGAAAATCAATCTTCAGGAGTTTGGAATTTCAAAAGGGCATTGTATTGATAAAAGGTTGATTGAAAAGCTTTTAGGATGTGAGCTGAGCGGACAGAAAGATAAATATCAGAGAGAGTCTTGTGGTTGTTTGGAGAGTGTTGAAGTGGGAACATACAATACGTGTTTCAATGGTTGTAAATATTGCTATGCAAATTTCCATGAAACAAAGGTAAAAGAGAATGCGAGACAATATGATAAAAGTTCACCGCTGTTATGCGGAACGCTTACACAGTATGATAAGATTACGGACAGAAAAATAAAGTCTCTCAAGGATGGACAGTTTTCGCTTTTTAGAGAGTGACGCTCTGTTAAAAATCTAACCATTTTGTTAAATAAACTACTTTTAGCAAAAATAATTACAAGCCTCTCGCTTGATGCTATAATAGCTACTATTACGTTACTACACTACAGTGAGCGTATTTGTAAAACAAAAGAAGGGATGGTAAAAGCAATGAGTAGATTAGAGCTTGCGTCGCCTACAAGAGCTGATATTATTATGGAAGAGCTCTATAAGGATTTGGAACGCAGAATTGAATCGAGCCCGCCAGGATTATGTCCGGTTGATATGGCGCGTGCATTTTTGGAACTATGTCATGCACAGACTTGTGGAAAATGTGTGCCATGTCGAATCGGTCTTGGACAATTGAATGGTTTCATCAAGGATGTGCTGGATGGAAATGCGACGATGGAGACACTGGATATTATGGAGCAGACAGCGCTTTCTATTATGGAGTCGGCGGACTGCGCCATCGGCTATGAGGCGGCTCACACAGTATATAAAGGATTGATCGGTTATCGTGATGACTATGTGGAGCATATAAAAAATGGGCGTTGTACCTGTACATACAGCCAGCCGGTGCCGTGTGTATCGTTATGTCCGGCACATGTGGATGTTCCGGGATATGTAGCGCTTGTCGGAGAGGGGAGATATAAGGATGCAGTTCGTCTGATTCGTAAAGACAATCCGTTTCCGACTACGTGTGGGTTTATCTGTGAGCATCCATGCGAGGCGAGATGCCGTAGAAATATGATGGATGATGCCATTAACATCCGTGGTTTGAAAAGAGTGGCGGCGGATTTTGCAGGTGAGGTGGAACCACCGGCTTGTGCACCGTCCACCGGAAAGCGTATTGCAGTGCTCGGCGGAGGCCCGGGAGGATTAAGTGCGGCATATTATCTGCAGCTTATGGGACATCAGACAACCGTCTATGAGATGCTTCCGAAGCTTGGAGGAATGCTTCGCTACGGAATCCCGAACTATCGTCTGCCAAAAGAACGCCTTGAAGAAGATGTGAATGCTATTTTAAAAACAGGTGTTGAGGTAAAATACGGTTTGAAGATCGGAACAGATATTACGATTCAGCAGCTTCAGAAAGAGTATGATGCAGTGTTAATTACCATTGGAGCAAGTACGGATAAAAAACTGGGCTTGGAAGGAGAGGATGCAGAAGGGATCTTTTCGGCAGTGCAGTTTTTAAGAAATGTAGGTCAGAATATCATCATGGATCTGACAGGGAAAGAAGTTGCGGTAATCGGAGGCGGTAATGTTACAATGGATGTTGTTCGTACAGCAAAACGTCTTGGTGCGAAGAAAGTCAGTGCCGTATATAGAAGAAGGACTGCCGATATGACAGCGCTTCCGACAGAGATTGAGGGTGCAGTGGCAGAGGGCATTGAGATGCAGACATTAAAGGCACCGGCTTCTTTAGATGTGGATGAAAATCATCACATCAAGGGGATCTATGTGACACCGCAGATGATCAGCGCAATTAACAATGGCCGCGCAAGTATCAAACCGACCGGTGAGGAAGATGTGTACATTCCTTGTGATGTTTTAGTTGTTGCGGTAGGTCAGAATATAGAGACGAAGCATTTTGAGGAGGCCGGAATTCCGGTAAGCCGCGGAAAGATCGTCACAAAGAGTAATGGTTCTATAGAAAATCTGCCGGGAGTATTTGCAGGTGGAGACTGTGCAAGCGGACCAGCTTCTGTTATCAAAGCGATTGCGGGGGCGAAAGTGGCGGCTGCCAATATTGATGAGTATTTGGGATATCGCCATGAGATTTCCTGTGATGTGGAGATTCCGGAAGCGCATTTAGATGACAGAACTCCTTGTGGCAGAGTGAATTTGACAGAGCGTGAGGCAAGCGAGCGTGTGAAAGACTGGGAAGGCTGTGAGAATTGCATGACAGAAAAAGAGGCAAAGCAGGAAGCAGGTCGCTGTCTTAGATGTGACCATTTCGGATATGGAATCTTTAAAGGAGGCAGAGAAAAAATATGGTAAATCTTACAATAGACGGAAAGCAGATTACTGTAAAAGAGAATACCACGATCATGGAGGCAGCTGCCCAGAATGGGATTCCGATTCCACATCTATGTTATCTGAAAGGAATCAATGAGATTGCAGCCTGTCGCGTCTGTGTGGTGGAGTTGGAAGGAAAAGAAAGACTGATCACCTCGTGTAATAATGTGGCAAAAGATGGGATGGTCATCTACACAAACAGTCCGAAGGTGAGAAGGCATAGAAAAACGAATGTAGAATTGATTCTTTCACAGCATAATTGTGAGTGTGTCACTTGCCCGAGAAGTGGAAACTGTATGCTGCAGACTGTTGCGAATGATTTGAACATTCTTGAAATCCCATACAAGATGCAATTAGAGAAACAGATGTGGAACAAAGAGTTTCCATTGATTCGGGATTCTTCCAAATGTATCAAATGTATGCGTTGTATTCAGGTTTGTGATAAGGTACAGTCATTGCATATCTGGGATGTGGAAGGAACAGGCTCCAGAACAACGGTAAATGTGTCTGGACATAAGACGATTGAAGAGTCTGCCTGTTCGCTCTGTGGTCAGTGTGTTACGCATTGTCCGGTGGGAGCGCTTCGAGAGAGAAATGACACGGAGAAAGTGTGGGAGGCTCTTTCAGATCCAAATAAGATTGTAGTGACACAGGTGGCTCCGGCAGTGCGTACCGCATGGGGAGAAGAATTTGGGCTGCAGCCAAATGAGGCGACAGTGGGCATGATCCTGGATGCACTCAAGAAAATGGGAGCCGATTATGTGTTTGATACCTGCTTCTCAGCGGATCTTACGATTATGGAGGAAGCAACGGAGTTTATTCAGAGATTTACTTCAGGAGAATTAAAGGATCGTCCAATGTTCACTTCGTGTTGTCCTGGATGGGTTCGATTTGCAAAATCCCAGTTCCCTCATATGGTCAAATATGTTTCTTCTGCAAAGTCACCGCAGCAGATGTTTGGTACAGTTATGAAGACGTATTTTGCGCAAAAACTAGGCGTAAGTCCGGAGCAGATTTTCACAGTCTCAATCATGCCGTGTCTGGCAAAAAAAGGAGAGCAGGAGATGGAGTTGTTCCACGGAGAATATGCAGGTAAAGATATTGATGTGGTACTTACGACAAGAGAATTTGTGAAAATGATTCGAGCAGCGCATATTAGTCCGGAGACATTGAAAAATCGAGAAAGTGATCGTCCAATGCAGGAGGGAACAGGAGCCGGTGTGATCTTTGGAACGACTGGCGGTGTAATGGAAGCGGCGCTTCGCAGTGCATATTTTTTCCTTAAAGGTGAGAATGCAGCGGCTGATGCATTTCAGGCAGTGAGAGCGGAAGGCTTCAATGCAAACCACGGCGTGCAGGAAGCAGAATTTCAGATTGATGATATTACCGTGCGGACAGCGGTGGTAAGCGGACTTGGAAATACAAGGGCGCTGATGAAGAAAATCGAGAGAGGCGAAGTACACTATGATTTTGTAGAAGTGATGGCATGTCCGGGCGGATGTGTAGGGGGCGGCGGACAGCCGATTCACGACGGAGAGGAGCGGGCTTTTGAAAGAGGCAAGAGGCTTTATCAGTTAGATGCAGATGCGAAAATCCGTTATTCACATGACAATCCGGATATCAAGCGCCTCTATGAAGAATATTTTGGTGAGCCGAATGAACATAAGGCGCACATGCTGTTACATACAGATCATCTGGAGAGTATGGAACGATATGGAACAGGATATCGGAATTATAGAGAAGAATAAAACATTTGAAGCAGCAGTTAATCTGTAAGATTGACTGCTGCTTGTTTTAGAATGAAGTTTTTGGACGAATGTCTGAGGTGTAAAATATAATGATAAAATCGTTGTAACTATTGACGATACAACAAAAACGTGGTAAATTTGTTGTGATAAAAAATATTACAACAAATTTATTGGGAGGAATGGATATGAATGTTCAGAGATGTTTGGAAATATTACGTGAAGTAAAGGATGTTGCGTTTGCTACAGTTGATGAAAAGGGACTTCCTCAAATTCGTATTATTGATGTGATGCTGGTTGAAAATGAGAAACTGTACTTTTGCACCGCAAGAGGAAAAGATTTTTACAGCCAGATTATCAAAAACAGTCAGGTTGCCATTACTGGAATGAATCAAAATTTTCAAATGATCCGGTTAGACGGTAAGGCTGAAAAATTGGAAGAACACAGAAAGTGGATTGACAGGATTTTTGAGGAAAATCCGTCCATGAACACCGTTTATCCTAATGAGAGCAGATATGTACTCGAAGCGTTCTGCATTGAGAATGGTTCTGTTGAGTTTTTTGAATTGGGAAAAGAGCCGATTGTCAGAGAAAGCTTTATGCTCGGAAGTGCAAAGACAAAAGAAAACGGGTTTCTTATTACAGATGCATGTATTCAATGTGGAAAGTGCGGAGATATTTGTCCGCAAAAGTGTATTACAGAGTATAAAATCAATCAGAAACATTGCCTGCATTGTGGATTATGTGCAGAAGAATGCCCTGTAGGAGCAGTTAAAAAAGGCTTTCTTTTTGAATCTATTATGGGAGCATTTAGAAATTTCTCTGGTTGCTATTGTGATAGCTGTTTTATTCGGTGGCATAGTCGGAATCCTGATCGGTGAATTTCAAAAGACAGCAAAACTGACTTTGGGAATAATAAATTTTTTATATACAATCCCATCTATTTCTAGGCTTGGCTTTTTAATTCCTTTTTCGGGTGTTGGAAATGCGACTGCTGTTATTGCACTGACGGTTTACGCTCTTTTGCCGATGGTAAGAAATACCCACACCGGAATAGCAAATGTTGACCTTGCTATTTTAGAGGCGGCAAAAGGTATGGGAAGCACAAGAATGCAGATTCTTTTCAAGATAAAACTGCCGCTTGCGATGCCGGTTATTTTGTCCGGAATTCGCAATATGGTTACAATGACAATCGCCCTTGCAGGTATAGCTTCGTTCATCGGTGCAGGAGGTTTGGGTGTTGCGATTTACAGGGGTATCACGACAAACAACGCTGCAATGACTATGGTTGGCAGCTTACTCATTGCTCTGCTTGCATTGATCATGGATTTTCTGCTTGTTTTTTTTGAAAAACGAATCAGCAGCCGCAGCGTAAAAGTAAAAAAGGCAAATCGTATAATAGCAATTGTCGTATGTTTACTTTGTCTGTGCATGGCGATTGGCACATTATTTCCTGTTAATAGACAGGATACAATACATATCGCGACAAAGCCGATGACAGAACAATATGTGTTGGGGGAAATGTTGGACATTCTGATCGAACAGGATACAGATTTAAATGTGGAATTAACACAAGGTGTCGGCGGAGGCACGTCGAATATTAAGCCTGCAATGGAAAGCGGTGAATTTGATATTTATCCAGAATATACAGGGACAGCTTGGAATATGGTTTTGAAAAAAGACAGCTTGTATTCGGAGCAGAATATGATTTCTTTGAGCGGGAAGATGGATATGATGCTCTTTGTGACGCTTATGGTTTCACATTCAAAAAGACCATGGACATGGATATTGGATTGAAATATCAGGCAATCAATGAAGGGAAAATTGATGTAATGGTCATTTTTACGACAGACGGACAGTTAAGCGTTTCAGATGTTACTGTTTTAGAGGATGATAAAAATTTTTATCCGTCCTATCTGTGCGGAAATGTGATTCGTTCTGAAGTTTTAGAAGAACATCCTGAATTGGCGGAAATATTTAACAAGCTTACAGGGGTTATTTCAGATAAAGATATGGCACAAATGAATTACGCTGTCGAGAGCGAGGGAAAAGAGCCAAGAGAAGTAGCCGAAACGTTTTTGCGAAATGCAAATCTTTTGAAATGAGGTGACAAGAAATGAACACAGCAATTGAATTTAAAAATATCAAAAAAGTATATGGGAACAAAGTTGTTTTGGAAAGATTCAACTTTTCTGTTGCAAAGGGTGAATTTGTTACGATCATCGGTTCTTCCGGATGCGGAAAAACAACGGTTTTAAAAATGATAAATGGTCTTATCGAGCCGACAAGTGGTGATATTTTTGTAGACGGAAGCAATATTCTGGATAAAAACTTGACAGAACTGCGGCCCAATATCGGATATGTAATTCAGGGGAGCGTTTTGTTCCCGCATATGACAGTAGAACAGAATATTTCTTATGTTCAGAATCTCATCAACAAGAAAAATAAGGAAAAGACCAAGCTTGCAGTTTCCAAATGGATGAAACTGGTTGGTCTTGACGAAGAGTTGAAAGAGCGCTATCCGGCTGAGTTATCGGGAGGACAGCAGCAGAGGGTTGGAATAGCAAGAGCACTGGCGGCATCTCCTGAGATTCTGCTGATGGACGAGCCTTTCGGTGCGGTTGATGAAATTACTCGTGGACAGTTGCAGATTGAGCTGAAACAAATCCATAAAAAAACGGGGATCACCGTTTTGTTTGTCACTCACGATATTTCGGAGGCGCTGAAACTTGGCACAAAGGTGCTTGTTATGGGTAAAGGTCAGGTGCAGCAGTATGCAAAGCCGGACGACCTTTTGCGTAATCCAAATACAGATTTTGTAAAACAGCTAGTGGACAAAGAGAGACGTACCTGTTATTTGCCTGATGAACGCTTAGAAGATTGTGAGTATAGCGGAGCAGGGAATAAGTAGTTCGGATGAGGCGGTGAAGAGATTTATAAATATTTTGATAAAAGTGGGTACAGCACGAAAAAACTGTGCTAAAATAGAAGCAAGATAAGCTGTTTTCCAAGTGATAAATATGTTAAAAAGTAAGGAGATGATTTTTATGAACAATAAGTATGTGGGAACAGAGACAGAAAAAAATTTAAGAAGTGCTTTTTCAGGAGAGTCGGAGGCGAGAAATAAATACACTTATTTCGCTTCCGTAGCAAAAAAAGAAGGTTATGAGCAGATTGCTGCATTATTCCAAAAGACGGCGGATAATGAAAAAGAGCATGCGAAGATGTGGTTTAAAGAATTAAACGGAATCGGAAATACGGCAGATAATCTGAAAGCAGCCGCAGAAGGTGAAAATTACGAGTGGACAGATATGTATGAGGGATTTGCGAAGACAGCAGAAGAGGAAGGATTTCCGGAACTGGCAGCAAAATTTCGCCTTGTAGCCGAGATTGAGAAGCATCATGAGGAACGGTATAGAGCATTATTGAAGAATGTCGAGACGGCAGCTGTGTTTGAAAAAAGTGAAGTGAAAGTATGGGAGTGCAGAAACTGTGGTCATCTTGTAGTGGGAACAAAAGCACCGGAAGTTTGTCCAACATGTGCTCATCCTCAGAGCTATTTTGAAGTTCGGGCTGAAAATTATTAAAATGAAACAGAAAACGGCTTATCTGCTTTAAATAAGGAATGTATGCGAACAAAAAACTTGACAATACTTTCTCATAGGTATATCATGTTTGACGTAAGGACAAAGGGGTCTTGAAAACAGGGTGTAACAGATGTTTTCATGGTATCTTTGTCTTATTCTATTTTATTTGACAGGTCAAAGTAGGAGGAAAGATGAGAACAGATATTTACCAGTCGCCACTATGTGGCAGATATGCAAGTTATGAGATGCAAAATATTTTTTCGGCAGACCAGAAGTTTTCTATGTGGAGAAAATTATGGGTAGCACTCGCAGAGAGCGAAAAAGAATTAGGGTTGCCGATCACAGAAGAACAGATTGAGGAAATGAAGTCACAGCTTCATAATATTGATTATGAAGCTGCGAAAAAGTACGAATTAGAACTTCGCCATGATGTGATGGCGCATGTGCATGCGTATGGAGATGCATGTCCGAATGCGGCTGGAATTATCCATCTCGGAGCAACTTCCTGCTATGTTGGAGATAATACAGACATTATTTTAATGCATACAGCATTAAAGAGAGTGCGCGTGCTTTTAGTCAATGCGATAGACGCACTCAGCAAGTTCGCGGAACAATACAAATCACTGCCAACACTTGCATATACACATTTTCAGGCAGCACAGCCTACAACAGTCGGAAAGAGAGCGTGCCTTTGGCTGAATGACCTGTTGTTTGATCTGGAGCAGTTGGACTTTCAATTAGATAGTATGAGACTGCTTGGATGCAAAGGAACAACAGGAACCGGAGCAAGCTTTTTAGAGCTTTTTGACGGAGATGAGAAAAAAGTAGAATTATTAGAACAGAAGATTGCAGAAAAGATAGGATTTTCAAAATGCCAGAGTGTAAGTGGACAAACGTATACACGTAAAGTAGATTTTGCTGTCTTACAGGTGCTTTCAGGAATTGCCCAAAGTGTATCTAAGTTTTCAAGTGACATCAGACTTTTGAGCCATTTAAAAGAGGTGGATGAACCGTTTGAGGAGAAGCAGATTGGTTCTTCTGCGATGGCATATAAGAGAAATCCAATGAGAAGTGAGAGAATGGCTTCTTTGGCACGCTATGTGATCTGTGACCTGCAGAATACCGCAGTGACAGCATCTGCACAGTGGTTCGAGAGAACATTGGATGACTCGGCTAACAAACGTTTATCTGTACCGGAAGCATTTCTTGCGGTAGATGCAATTTTGAATTTGTACATCAATGTAGTGCGTGGTATGAAAGTATATCCGGCTGTGATCAGACAGCATTTGGAAGAGGAACTTCCGTTTATGGCGACGGAGAATATTATGATGTATTGCGTGAAGAATAAAAACGGAGACAGACAGGTTCTGCATGAGGCAATTCGCCAGCATTCCGTGAAGGCGGCAGAACAAGTGAAATTGTATGGAAAGAAGAATGATTTGTTGGACAGAATCAAAGCCGACGACACATTTGCGCTTTCTGATGAAGAGATTGAGATGTTGATGCAGCCGGAGACATTTACCGGAATGGCTGCACATCAATGCGACAAATTTTTAAAAGAGATTGTGGCACCAGTGCTGGAACAGTCTAAGGATGAACCAAGTGTTACAGCGGATATTAATGTCTGAAAGGAGTTTGAAATATGTTAACAGCGATTGTAGGTACGAACTGGGGCGATGAAGGAAAGGGAAGAATGGTAGACCTTCTGAGCGAGGATTATGACGTAGTTGTTCGTTATCAAGGCGGAAACAATGCGGGTCATACAGTGATCAACGAAAAAGGAAAATTTATTATGAACCTGATGCCGTCAGGGATTTGCCGTGAGGATACGGTGAATATTTTAGGACCAGGAGTGGTAATAGATCTGGAACATTTATACGGAGAGGTACAAAAACTGGAGGAAGCAGGTGTTTCTGTAACTCCAAAGAATTTAAAAATCAGTGACAGAGCAACGATTTGTATGCCATATCACAAGCTTTTAGACTGTCTGGAGGAAGATCGTCTGGCAGATAAAAAGTTTGGTTCTACACGTCGTGGAATCTCGCCCGTATATGCGGACAAATATATGAAAAAAGCGTTCCGCATGGGTGATCTGCTTCACATGGATACATTGAAGAAAAGACTTGCAGATGTGCTTGAATGGAAGAATCTGACTGTGGAAGGCGGATATAAAAATGCGCCGGTTCAGGTGGACGAGATGTTTGCATGGCTTGAAAAATACGGTACATTTTTTGCATCATTTGTATGCAACACAACAGAGTATCTTTCAGATGCAATGAATGATGGAAAATCAATTATTTTTGAAGCACAGCTCGGAGCGCTTCGTGATATTGATTTTGGTATTTATCCATATACATCAGCGTCCACAACATTGGCAGCATATGCACCGATTGGAGCAGGCGCACCATTTGCAAAATTAGATGAGAGCATTGGTATTATGAAAGCGTACTCAAGTTGTGTAGGTGAAGGACCATTTACATGTGAGATGTTTGGAGAAGAAGCAGAGGCTCTTCGTATGGCAGGCGGTGAGTATGGTGCAGCAACAGGAAGACCAAGAAGAGTCGGTGGATTTGATGTGGTTGCTTCCCGTTATGGTGCGAAGATGCAGGGATGCACATATGTTGCATTGACAAAGTTAGATGTGCTTTCTTATATGGATGAGATTCCGGTTTGTACGGCTTATGAGTTGAACGGAGAAGTGATTCATACATTCCCTTCTGACATTGATTCATTGAATGCAGCAAAGCCTGTATATGAATATATGAAAGGCTTTAAGTGCGATATCAGTGGCTGCCGCACAAAAGAAGATTTGCCAAAAGAGGCGCTTGAGTATATCCAATACATTGAAAAAGTGATTGAGTGCCCGGTAAAATATGTTTCTGTAGGAGCAGAGCGTGACGCATATATTAAAATGTTTTAATTTTTAGATGATAAGTTGTTTGTCTTATGAGCAGATGAACAACTTTTTTTTATTTTTGTGCGATAACCGGTGGAAGTCAATTAAGAAAACAAGTATAATAAAGGAATGTAAAGTGCAAAATAATAAATTGAATGATGAGAGGTATGTTTTGAATAAGAAAGAGAACGAACAAAGACATGTTATTAAAGAGGTGTATCCGGATTCAATCGCAGAGGAGTTGGAGATTGAAGTCGGGGATGTGCTCCTTGCAATCAACGATCAGGCGATACAGGATGTCTTTGACTACAGATATTTGATAAAAAATGAATATATTGAAGTGTTGGTCGAAAAACAGGATGGGGAAGAATGGCTTCTAGAGATTGACAAAGATTATGATGAAGATCTTGGAATTGAATTCGAGAATGGGCTTATGAGCGAATACCGTACCTGCAGCAACAAGTGTATTTTCTGCTTTATTGATCAGATGCCGCCGGGAATGCGCGAGACACTTTATTTTAAGGATGACGACTCCAGACTGTCCTTTTTGCAGGGAAACTATATCACGTTGACAAATATGAAGCTGCCGGATATTGAACGTATCATACAGATGCATTTGGCGCCGATCAATATATCCGTGCAGACTACTAATCCGGAATTGCGATGTAAGATGCTGCATAATCGTTTTGCGGGAGAGAAACTGAAATTTTTAGATATCCTATATGAAAACCATATCGAGATGAATGGTCAGGTTGTTGTATGTAAGAATGTCAATGACGGGAAAGAGCTGGAGCGGACGATCGACGATCTCTCAAAATTTCTTCCGTTTATGAGAAGTGTGTCTGCGGTGCCGGCAGGAATTACAAAGTACCGAGAAGGCCTGTATCCGCTTGAGTTATTTACGAAAGAAGAAGCAGGGCAGGTGATCGATATGATCGAGAGCCGCCAAAAGAAATATTATGAGGAATTTGGTCTGCATTTTATTCATGCCAGTGATGAATGGTATATTCTGGCGGGACGGGAATTTCCGGAAGAAGAACGCTATGACGGATATATTCAGCTGGAGAATGGTGTCGGAATGATGCGTCTTTTGATCAATGAATTTCAGGAGGCATTAGAGCAGCTTCGAAGAAGTCAGGAATATGAACAGATGAAGAAATCATTTTCAAGAACGGTTACAATTGCCACAGGTAAACTGACCTACCAGACAATCAGTAAGTTTGCTGAGACATTGATGGAAGAATTTCCGGGACTTACCGTTCATGTATATGCGATTCGCAATGATTTCTTTGGTGAGACGATTACCGTGTCAGGACTGATTACCGGTCAGGATCTGATCGGTCAACTGAAGGAAAAGAAGGAAAGTGGCGTGAAACTTGGTGATACGCTTCTGATTCCAGGCAACATGCTAAGAAGCGGTGAACAGGTATTTTTGGACGATCTGACAGTGGAAGACGCAAGGCGGGCACTTGAGATGGAGGTGACCGCAGTGGAATCAGGTGGACAAGATCTGATCGATGCGATATTGAATGTGGATTATGCTATGGAAAGAGAAAATGATAATTTTGTCTATATACAGGCATATAAAAAAGATGAAAAATAATAAAAAGTTGGGGAATTCTCCTGTGAGGAAATGAAATCACAGGAGAATTTTTTGTTGCGTTAGAAAATATTATAACAGGATATTAGAAACAATAAACAAATTTAAAATTATATTTTATTGTATTGAAATTCAAAAATAAAGATGATATAGTTTGTATATATAAAAATAAAGTTTGAATGAAGGTGAGAAAATGTCATTTACAGAAGAAAAAAGAGAATGGATTAAAAAGTATATGTTAGAGAAGATTCGTCAGGATGATGGCGCATATGCCCAGAAAACGATGGAAAACTTTGAGGTCTCTATTACGACTGTAAAAAGATATCTGAAAGAGTGTGTGGAACAAAAAATCATCGTTCCGAATGCGGATAAAGAATGTGGATATTGCTTGATTACTGTGGAAGAAGAGTGGGAGGTGGACAATGTTGAAGACTTGGAAGAAGATACATTTTACTTTGACAAAGTATTCCCGATTTTAAATGATCTTTCCGAGAATTCTAGAAAGATTTGGTATTATGCGTTTACAGAGATGATGAATAATGCAATTGAACATGCGAAGGCAAAAAGAATCTGTTGTAAGGTGAAGAAAGATGTACTGTATACAGAAATTTCCATTGCAGATGACGGGATTGGAATTTTTAACAGTATTCGACAATATGCCGATCAGCAGCTTCATATCAAGATGGACACGGCACAGGCAAGGATGGAATTGTATAAAGGAAAATTCACAACGAGTCCAGAGAGTCATTCCGGAGAGGGCATCTTTTTTACTTCCAAGATGCTTGCGCAATTTGCCTTGTGGTCAGAAGATGTGATGTATAGTAATCGGTGTGATGATGAAGCAAAATTTGTAAGAAGTCATTTGATTGCTTATTATACAAAATTGAATCGTATTGGAACGATGGTGCAGATGAAATTGGAAAATGATACGAAGAGGACGGCACGAGAAGTGTTTGATATGTTTGCGCCTCTTGGGGAAGGGGTTGTAAAGACTCTGATTCCAATGAAAGAATTTTGTCGTCAGGGCGAACCGGTTGCAAGATCGCAGGCGAGGAGAATTCTGAGTCGCTTGGAAGAATTTAAAGAAGTGATTTTTGATTTTTCGGAAATTGATTTTATGGGACAAGGATTTGCCGATGAGATATTTAGAGTGTTTCAGAATCGTCATCCGGATATTGTGTTGACTGTAAATAATGCGAATGAGGAGGTCGCAGGGATGATACAACATGTAAAAAGCAACGGAAACCACTAGTTTTTGTGATTCCCGCTGCTGATATATTAGATGAGATGTGTGCTCTCTAATTTCTCTGTAAAAGCGTCATTAAGTCGGATAACTGGCTTGCGAAGTACAAGTCCAAGAAGTAATGCCGGTATCAGGAAGAGAGCAAGTGTACCAAGTTCTTTCCAATAAGTGTTTCCGTAGAATCCGGCGATACATTCGCGCATGGCGTTCATGCTGTGAGTAAATGGAAGCAGCGGATATACTTTTTGGAAAAATTCCGGTGCAACTTCAATTGGGAAGGTTCCACCACTTCCTGCAACTTGCATAACAAGCAGAACAACACAGATTGCTTTTCCGATATCTCCGAATGAAACAGTCAAAGCATAGATGATGCTCACATAGACAATACTTGTGAACCATCCGGCAAGGAGAAATAAAAATGGGTGTTCACATTGAATTTGCAAATAGAACAAATCTCCAAGACAAATGAGTCCGCTCTGTAAAAGTCCGACACCCAGTAAAAGGATACTACGTCCGATATACAACTGGTGAGCTTTCGGATTTCTGAGCTTGGAAACGGTACTTTCCGCTACGGTTACTTTTAACATGGCAACTAATACAATGCCTCCGACCCAAATTGCAAGTGTTGAGTAAAACGGTGCCATGGAAGAACCGTAGTTGCTGATTGGGTAAATAGCATGCTCTGACAGACTGACAGGAGAGGCAAGGAAAGCAGAGACGCTTTCGGAACCTTCTGACAGCAGAGAGGTCAGAATAGCCATGCCGTCGCTTCCGGAGAATGTCATAATCTGAGAAGCAGAACTTAGCTTTTCGGAAAGATCCGAAAGTAATGAGGCTGATTCATTTAGTGTGCTGTGTACTTCTGATAAATTTGAAGCTGATTTATCAGATGCTTTGGAGATGTTGGATACACTGTTATTCAGCTGCTGTAATAATGTTGAGACAGAAGATCCGGTATTATCAACATTGTTTGCTAAGCTGTCAAGTTCATCTTTTACATTTGTTTCAAAACTATTTTTGACATCTGTAATCGATTGAACGCTGTCGGCAATCAGACGATCGACATCTGCTTTTAAAGCGGTGGCATCTTGGGTAGTGCCGGTGATTTGCGATTGTGCAGAATCTAGTTCATTTTTGATAGATGTCTGATGTTCGATTGCTTCAGCAATACGCCGATTGATTGCATCTACAGAAGGAGTCAGAATAGGATAAGACTCTTTGAGTGCAGTCAATGAATCGGACAGGGAAGTATAGCCGTCTATAAGCTTTTGCACCCGGTCTCCGACAGAGGAAAGTGCTGATGCAGCTGCGTCACTGTCAGAAGAAAAAGAACTAAGAGCAGAGTCTAAAGCGTCTGAGACAGCCGTATAAAACTTTTTGTTGTCTGCCAATGCCTGATTGACAGCGGTGGTAGTTCCGGTAATTGCGGAAGTGAGAGAACTGATGCCATCTCCTGCATCGTTCAGCGCATTCAGGCTGTCCTGTGTTCCGTTTCCGGATTGTTCGAGAAACTCAGAAGTTGTATCGAGCATAAGGGAAGCGGCGTCTGACATATCTGAAAATGCTTGTACAGTGCCGGCGGCAGAGGACAAATCCTGTGAGATATTTGCAAGCGATGCCGCAAGGTTATCTGTTAATGTTTTGTCTCCGGATTGCTTAGAGATATCAGCAACATACTGGAATGCTTCTAAGGCAGTCTTAGAAATAGTCTCTGTAAAGGTACTGTTTACCTGTTGTTGTACAGCAGTTGCCCCCTTGTCTGTTATCTTTGGAGCAATTGCATTTTCTTTTTCGTTGATATAGTAAGTGATCTTAGGATGTGTGACATCAGGAGAAAAAAGACTCATCATGTCCTGGCTAAAATCTTTTGGAATCACTAATGCTGCATAGTAACGTCCTGACTTGACTCCTTTTTTAGCATCCTTTGCATTTGTGAAGACCCAATTGAGTTGTGTGTTTTCGTGCAATTCAGATAGAATCTGATCACCTAAGTTTAGTTTGACCGGAATCAGTTCACCGTCGTACCCTTTATCCTGGCTGGCTATAGCAACTTTCAAGTCTCCTGTATTTCCATATGGATCCCAGCTTGCAGCAATGTTGAACCACGCATAGAGGGAAGGAACAATGGTAATTCCGAGAATAACAATCAACGCAATGACGTTTTTACGGATTTTCTTGATGTCGTGATAAAAAATCTGAAATATATTCTTCATGGTCTTACTCCTCCTCCTTTTTGCGGAATGATTCCAGCATTTCATTGAAAGACATACCTGCGAGTTTCTGTTGATTGGCAAATGCGCTGTGGAAATATTCCACTATAATAAGCCATGTTGCAATCAAAATGATGGATAGAATCCAAAGAACAAGGAATACGAGTTTGGATTCCAGACTGAACATCAAAATCAGGAAAATCAGAGGAACAATCAAAATAGCAAGGAACCCAATTTTTATCATTTTCTGATAGTTCTTTTCAAATGCCTGTGCTTTGGAAGCGGTTTGTATCTGCAATTCTTCTTGTGACAACGAAGCAGAAAGAAGCATAGAAAGCTGTAGCTTTTTTCCTACCACTTCAGTTGGCGTTTCGCCGATCATCAATTCCGTCTCGGCTAATTTCTGATCAAACAGTCGGTTGAGCCCAGATAAAAGAGGTCTGATACCAAGTCCGATCAAAAGGGAGATTGGCACATACAGTAGTAAAATGAGCAGATTATGTATATAAGTGCTCCCGTACATTCCAGCAATACATTCTCTCATTGCAGTGATACCATAAGTAAATGGGAGCAATGGATGCAGATTTTGGAAGAAGGCAGGGGTCATCTCGATTGGATAGGTTCCGGAGGAACCTGGAATCTGCAGAATTACCAGTATGACACACAATGCTTTTCCGATATGTTTGAATGTAAGGGAAAGAGCATAAATAATATTTACATATACGAAAGAGCAGACTGCTCCCGTCAGTATTAATGCTGCCGGATTAGTACATTGTACACCCGGAAGGAAAATGTCGCCGGCAGTAACGATAATTCCCTGTACGACACCTACAGTTACATACAAAAGCCAACGTCCGAAGTAAAGAGAAACAGAACCATAATTGCGCATGGAGTGATCTTTGTCTACTTCCATTTTAAATATGGCAATCAGTACGATTCCGCCTACCCAAATAGCGAGGTTCGTGTAGAACGGTGTCATGGAAGAACCGTAATTTTTTACCGGATACAGTCGTTCTGTCTGAATCTCTACAGGAGAAGACATGAAGGAAGCAACAGACTTGTCATCGACCCCTTCTAATGAGAGCAGTGTCTGAAAAGCATCAGAACTTGCCAGTGCATTGATATCTGTCTGGATGGTATCAATGTGCCCCTGAACATTCTGCAGAGCGGTTTTTGTGCCGTCAAGTGCTTCGTTTGTACTTTTAAGGCTCTTTTCAAGTTGTGACAGAATTCCATTCATTTGATCTGCCGTGGCAGGAACACCATTTAGAAGTCCTGTCAGTTCACCGGTTACAGAAGAAAACAGATCTAAGGTCTGATTCAGCTGAGGAAGTACATTCTGATCCAGTGTAGAACGGAAGGTATGAAGACTGTCGATGCTGTCAGAAGCAATTCCGGCAATCTCTTTTCGGGAAGTAGATGCAGTTGAAATAGCATCTGAAATACCTTTGTTTCCGGCAGTCAAAGAATTTACCAATTCCTGATTACTCTGATTTTGTGCTTGAAGTTTTTGGATACTTTCCGTAATCTTGTCAGGTAAGAAAGAGCTGAGTTCTTCCAAATCAGCTAAAATCTTTCCGTTTAACTCGGTGACAGAATTTGCGGCATCTAAAGCATTGCCAATAGAGTTATTGACAGATTGAGCTTTGGATTCCAGACTGTCAAGTCCTGAAGAGATGGAACTGCTTGCTTGTCCAAGGAGATTTTCACCTTGTGAAACAGAACTAGAGAGAGCGGAAGAAAAATCTCCAGCTGCACTTCTGGCGTCCTTTAGGATTGAGATAGAGTTTTCAAGTGCGGAAGCACCTGATGTCGCTGAATTTTTTAAAGATTCTGAAGTCTTGGCAGCGTTTGCAATGGAAGACTGCGCACTGGCAGTGTCAGAAGAAAAGGTCAGAAGAATCTTTTCGTAGGACGCAAGGTTGTTCTCAGTCTTATTGAGCATTGCAATTACATTGGAATTTACTGTCCCAAGTGTGTTGGACAGCTTTCCGGCAGATTCTTTAAGTATGGAGGAGACAGACTCCGATGCCACAGCGGAAAATGTACTGTTTATCTCTTCCTGAATCGTGCTGGCACCACTACTTGTTATTTTTGGTGCGATCGCATTTACTTTTTCGTTGATATAATAGTCTAGTTCCGGAGTTTTTAAATTTCCGGATAAGATACTAAGCAGAGAACTGCTGAAATCTTTCGGGATTACAATGGCAGCATAGTATTTGCCTGATTTAACCCCGTCTACTGCTTTTTTCTCGGAGGTAAACACCCAGCCGAGTTGTTTGTTTTCTTTCAGATTATCTAAGATTTCCTGTCCGGCATTAATTGTGATATCTTGATCAGTTGCCTGCGTGTCATTGTTGGCGACTGCGATTTTGATACCGGATGTATTGCCATATGGATCGATATTGGCTGCAATATTGAACCATGCATAGAGCGATGGCAGCAGGCAGACACCTATCGTGACAAGAATTGCGGCCCGATTATGCATAAGTCTTGATAAGTCGCGTCGGAAAATTCGAAATGATTTTTTCATAAAATACAAGCCTCTTTTCTAAAAATATTCTAGTAAATAGATACCATGTTGATTTTTTTAACAAAAAGTATTATATTAATGAAAAAATCGATTTACAACCATTAATAGTTAAGGAAAATGTTGAATTATAGACAGATATGAAAAAAATGTTGGGATACATATAAAATTATATAAAATAAGGAAAGGAAAGAAGAAAATGGATCGCAGAGTCAGAAAGACAAAAAGCCAGTTGAGAGCCGGACTGGCACAGTTGATGAGGGAGAAGAGTATTCGAGAAATTACGGTGAAAGAGTTGGTTGATAAAGTGGATATTAATCGTTCAACCTTTTATCTCCATTATTCTGATATTCCAGGAATGCTCAAAGAGATAGAAGATGAGATTTTAGAAGAGATGGGGAGAGCAATTCAGGAGCATCCGATTGAGGGAGGAGAAAAAAGTATTTATTTTTTTATGCAGGATATGTTCCGGGTGCTGGCAGCAAACAGGGAAATTGGCTGTGCGCTTGTGGGGCCTCACGGGGATATTGCGTTTGTGAGACGAATTGAAAACTTTTTGGAACAATATAGTCGGCATGTGCGAGGAGATATGCTGCCTGAGCAGCTTGCTGAGATGAAGTATTTTTACTCATTTTGCTGGAATGGATGTCTGGGATTTGTGAAAACATGGCTGGAAGAAGGCGAGGATAAATCTCCGGAAGATGCGGCAAAATTAATGTTTCAGATGGTGACCAGTTCCATGCGTGCATTTTTTGACAACGTAGGTGGGAAAACATTAACCGAAAATATTTAGAGAACATGCATAAAAACAGAAAGATAAAACTGTGTAAAATCAATAAAAATAAAAAAGGGTATGGACAAATAGGGAGCGTACTGTTATCCTAGTTACAGATATTAAGTTTGTTATTACGTGAGGGTAAGCAAGACTGTTTATAATACTTTAGAGAGCGGTATTATAAGCAGTTTTTTTATTCTATAGGAGGGAGCACGCAGATTGAAGATTCTTAGAGTTTTGAACACAAACTCCGTTGTGACAATCGATGAAAAGAAAAGAGAAGTGATTATCACAGGTCCCGGGATTGGGTTTAAAAAGAAAAAAGGTGAGTGTATAGACGATACTCTGATTGATAAGATATATTGCCTGGAAGATCATGACAAGAATCACATATTACAGGAAATTGTTAAGGCGATATCGGAACGATATCTTGAAATTGTAGGAAAAGTAGTGCAGGCAGCAAAAACGGAGTACCATCTGAAGATAAATGAAGTGTTGTATATCACACTGACAGACCATATTAATTCGGTGATTGAAAGACATGCCGAAGGTATTCATCTAAAGAATATGATAAAGATGGATATTCAGAAATTCTATCCGAAAGAATATGAACTGGGAGAAAGAACTGTAAAGTGGATACAGGAAGAAACAGGAATTTCACTGGAAAATGATGAGGCGGCTTTTATTGCTATGCATATTGTTTCATCAGAGATGGAGAGTAGTGACACACCGGTTGTGAGAAAGATTGTAGAATTGATAAATGCGATTATGCAGATTATCAGAATTCATTTCAAAATAGAGTTTGATGAAACTTCAGTCTCTTATCAGAGATTTCTCACACATTTAAAATTCTTTTCAGCAAGAATTTTTAGTGGAAAAACATATAAAGATAGTATGCATGAGATTTATGATGTTATGGTAGAACAGAATGCATACGCATATAAAGGTGTGGAGAAAGTGTCCACGCTGATCAAAAAACAATATGATTATACGTTGAGTATTGACGAACAATTATATTTGTTGATTCATATAAAACGAATACTAGATGAACAATAGAATAGAATTATTAAGTTTGTTATTATTCAGTTAAGCAAGACTTGATCATAAAAAGAGGCTATCCCGGGAAATGGCGTCTTTTTGTGGTCGAGTCTTTTTTATATTAAAATCAATAAGCAATGAAGAGAGGGAAAAAAGTATGGATTACGAAAGCGTAGCAAAGAAAATTTTACAACGTGTAGGTGGAGCAGAAAATGTTACCGGACTGGTACACTGCATGACCAGACTTCGTTTTAATTTGAAAGACGAGTCCATCGTAGATGATGAGGCAGTCAAAAAGACAAAAGGTGTTATGGGGGTTATGAAGAAAGGAGGACAATATCAGATCATCATAGGAAATGATGTGGGATATGTCTATGAAGAATTGAACAAATTGGGGAAATTTTCAAATCAAGTACCGAAAAAGAAGGAAAACAGCACTGAGAAGAAAAATATTTTAACCATGTTAATGGATACGATTTCAGGAATTATGACTCCTGTCATTCCGGCGATTATCGGAGCTGCGATGATCAAAGTGCTCTTGACATTGCTGCCAATGATTGGAGTGCTAAATACAAGTGGAGATACATATCAACTCTTAACTTTGATAGGAGATGGTGCATTCTTCTTCATGCCGGTTCTCATTGCAGTGTCTGCATCTAAAAAATTTGGCACGAATGTATATTATGCGGCAAGTATTGCATTGATTATGCTGCATCCTAATTTCATCAGTATGATGACAACCGCGCACGATGCAAATGAGACAATTCGATTTTTAGGCCTTATACCTGTGACATACGCAACCTATTCTTATTCGGTCATTCCGATTATTTTAGCAGTGTGGTCACTGAAATATGTAGAAAAATTTGTGGATAAAATCACACCGGTCATTACGAAAAACTTTTTAAAACCAATGCTTGTCGTATTGATAGAGGCGCCGATTGCATTGATCATATTAGGACCACTTGGTGCTATTTGCGGAAATGTTTTATCGGATGTGGTTTATTTCATTCATGATAAATTAGGCTTTATTGCGGTCGGACTCGTTGCAGGTATTCATCCGTTTGTAGTCATGGCGGGAATGCATCATGCATTTACACCGATTAAACTTGGCATGATCGCAACAACAGGATATGAGAATTTTATTTGTATTGGAGAACTTTGTTCCAATATGGCACAGGGAGCGGCATCGCTTGCAGTTGCCATCAAAAGTAAAAATAAAGATTTTAAACAGATTGCAGGTTCCTCAGCATTTTCAGCACTTCTTGCGGGAATTACAGAGCCGGCTCTTTACGGAGTAACATTGCGATTGAAACGGCCAATGCTTGGAGCATGTATCGGGGCTGTGGCAGGTGGTTTGTTTGGAGGATTCTTCCAACTGAAATGCTTTGGAATTGCCACACCTGCGATTGTAACGATTGTTCAATATGTGGAAGAAAGCCGTCCGATGAGTCTTTTGATTGCAGCGCTCACAATCTTGATCACAGTGATAGTTGCATTTATTGCTACTATGCTAATCGGATTTGAAGATGTTGTAGATGAAGATGACGAAGAAGAGTATTTTGAGGAAGTAAAAGAAGAACCAGAGTTGACAGATGGCGAAGAGATTACAGTCTTAAACCCATTAGCAGGAGAAATTGTTTCGTTAAATCAGGTGAAGGATGCAACTTTTTCACAGGAAATCTTAGGAAAAGGGGTTGCGGTGGTTCCGGCTGAAGGTGTTGTATATGCGCCATTTGACGGTAAAGTAGATATGATGTTTGAAACTGGTCATGCAGTAGGTTTAACGAGTGATAAAGGTGTGGAGCTGCTGATCCATGTTGGTATCGATACTGTTAACTTAAAAGGTCAGTATTTTCATCCGATGAAAAAGACAGGCGATGAGGTAAAAAAAGGAGATGTGCTTCTTACTTTTGAAAAGGAGAAAATAGAGCAGGAGTATGATCTTATGACACCGGTGATTATTTCAAATACAAACCGATATCAAGAAATAAAAGCTGTAAAAACAGGAAAAGCAAACGTGTTAGATTCAATTTTGACAATCAGATAGTAAGTGTGAGAGGAGAAAAATGATGGAACAGATCGAAAAAACAGCATTTCCAAAAGACTTTTTATGGGGAAGCGCCTCAGCAGCATATCAGATTGAGGGGGCATATGCGGAAGATGGAAAAGGAATGACAAACTGGGATGAGTTTGTCAGAATTCCGGGGAAGACATACAAAGAGACGACAGGCGATGTTGCGGTTGATCATTATCACCGCTATAAAGAAGATATCAGGCTGATGGCGGAGATGGGATTGAAAACATACCGGTTTTCCATTTCGTGGGCGAGAATTTTCCCGAAAGGAAAAGGCGAGATCAATGAGAAAGGGATTGCTTTTTATGGGGATGTGATTGATGAGTGCCTGAAAAATCACATTGAGCCAATGGTGACAATCTTTCACTGGGATTTGCCACAGGCGCTTGTGGATTCCTATGGCGGATGGGAGAGCGCGGAAATTATTGACGATTATGTAACCTATGCAAAGACATTGTTCCAAAACTGGGGAGACAAGGTAAAATATTGGATTACATTAAATGAACAGAATATTTTCACTTCACTTGGCTGGCTGACAGCGCAACATCCGCCGGGAAAATTTGACGATCAGAAGATGTTTTATCAAGTAAATCATCACGCTTTTATGGCGCATGCAAAAGCGGTTCTTGCTTATCGCGAGATGGGATACAAAGGTGAGATCGGAGCAAGCTTTGCATACACACCTTCTTATGCGCTGGATTGTAAGCCGATCAATGCAATGGCAAAAAGCAATTATGATGATTTGAAAAATTATTGGTGGATGGATGTCTATGCATATGGACGATATCCGAAAGCGGCAATGACCTATTTGAAGAAAAAGAAAATTGCGCCTCAAATGCAAAGCGGTGATGAAGAAATTTTGAAAGAAGCTGCAAAAGAGATCACTTTTATGGGTGTAAACTATTACCAGAGCTGCGTATGTGAATACAATCCATTAGATGGTGTTACGCCGTATGGAACAATGAACACAACAGGGAAAAAAGGAACTGCACAGGAAATCGGAATTCCCGGAATTTATAAAAATCCGGCGAATCCGTATCTTATGACAACAGACTGGGATTGGAGTATTGATCCGAAAGGACTTCAATTTTGCTGTCGCGAAATCACGAGCCGCTATGCGCTGCCGATTATCATATCCGAAAATGGATTGGGGGCATTTGACAAATTAGAGGAGGATGGCGCAGTTCATGACGTATATCGTGTTGAGTATCTGAAAGAGCATTTGAAAGCACTGGGTGAGGCGATCGAAGAAGGGTGTGAAGTGTTAGCATATTGTACATGGTCATTTACAGATTTGCTAAGCTGGCTGAACGGATATCAGAAACGATATGGATTTGTATATGTGGATCGCAACGAAGAAGGAGGAACGTTGAATCGCTATAAAAAAGACAGCTATTACTGGTATAAAGATGTGATTTCCACAAATGGTGAAAATCTATATAAATAAAAGAAAACTTCTTGACAATAATAAATTAGCGTGGTAAAGTACTAATAAATAAACCGATGAGGAAGAGTAAGTATCTTCAGTGTTTGCTTCACAGAGAACTGCAGATGGTGGGAGTGCAGTAAGATGTAGCTGTAGAGAATGGGCTTCCGAGGGCGAGCTGAACGGCAAAGATTTACAGTAGGTGAGCCGGAGACAGTACTCCGTTAACAAAGTTCGCATATGTCAGTATGCATAAGTGGGTATATAGTGAAAGATATACCAAGCCGGGTGGCACCGCAGGAGTTGAATTATGTACTCTTGTCCCTGCAATAGATATTGTATGGGACGAGAGTTTTTTGTTATATAGAATTTCTTGTCCCGCAGATTTCATATTGAAAAGGAGATAAACACAATGAGCGAACGAAAAATCCCTTATAAAATCTATCTGGAAGAAAGTGAGATGCCAAAGACATGGTACAATATGCGTGCAGATATGAAGAACAAACCGGCGCCGCTTTTGAATCCGGAGACGTTGCAGCCGATGACAGAAGAAGAACTCTCGGTTGTGTTCTGCAAAGAGCTGGTGGAACAAGAATTGGACAACGATAACAGATACATTGAGATTCCGCAGGAGATACAGGATTTTTATAAGATGTACCGTCCGGCGCCGCTTGTAAGAGCATATTGTCTGGAAGAAAAACTGCAGACTCCTGCAAAGATTTACTATAAATTTGAAGGAAATAATACGAGCGGAAGTCACAAATTGAATTCCGCCATTGCGCAGGCGTATTATGCGAAGAAACAAGGATTGAAAGGTGTTACGACCGAGACAGGAGCAGGACAGTGGGGAACAGCACTTTCGATGGCGTGTTCTTACCTCGGCTTAGACTGTAAAGTATTCATGGTGAAATGTTCTTATGAGCAGAAACCGTTCCGGCGAGAAGTGATGCGCACCTACGGCGCGAGCGTGACACCGTCACCGTCGATGGAGACGGAGGTTGGACGCAAGATTCTTGCAGAACATCCGGGAACGACAGGAAGTCTTGGATGTGCGATTTCGGAGGCTGTGGAAGTTGCAGTGGGAAGTGAAGGGTATCGTTACGTGCTTGGAAGTGTTCTGAATCAGGTTGTACTGCATCAGTCAGTCATCGGTGTAGAAGCAAAACTTGCAATGGATAAATATGGTGTTACTCCGGATATTATTATCGGATGTGCCGGAGGGGGATCGAATCTTGGTGGATTGATCTCTCCGTTTATGGGAGAAAAATTAAGAGGAGAAAAAGATTATCATTTCATTGCAGTGGAGCCGGCGTCTTGCCCGAGTCTTACAAGAGGTGTATTTGCATATGATTTCTGTGACACCGGTATGGTGTGTCCGTTGGCGAAGATGTACACACTGGGAAGTGGATTTATTCCGTCGGCAAATCATGCGGGAGGACTTCGTTATCACGGAATGAGTCCGGTGCTGTCACAGCTTTATGCGGATGGATATATGGAAGCAAGATCGGTAGAACAGACAGCTGTATTTGAAGCGGCGGAGCAGTTTGCGAGAGTGGAAGGAATCCTGCCGGCGCCAGAGAGCAGTCACGCGATCAAAGTTGCAATTGATGAAGCGCTTAAATGCAAAGAGACAGGAGAGGAAAAGACGATTTTGTTCGGACTTACCGGAACCGGATATTTTGATATGTATGCGTATGAAAAATTCCATGATGGAAAGATGTCAGATTACATTCCGACAGATGCGGATCTGCAAACAGGATTTGATGGCATTCCAAATATTTCTTTATAAAATCAATAGCCTTTATCTGAGTGAAATATCTTAGATAAAGGCTATTTTTCAGTGTCTTCAGAATCTTCAAATGTGATTTTGACGATATTTTCAATTGGAACCTCCAAGATTCGACACAGCGATTCGATTGTGTGAAGGGTTACATTTCTGTTATGCTTTAAAGAGTCAAGGGTGCCTTTGGAAAAGTTATACTCTTTCAGTAAGCGGTAAGTAGTAAAATTTTTTTCTTCTAAAGTTTTCCAAAGCGGGCTAAAATCAATCATATAAAATCACCTTTCTTAATATCATTATATTTAGTAAAAATGTGCTTGGATATACCCGATATATAGGGTATAATATGTGGGAAAAAAGTAGATATTATGGTATAATATGCAAAACAAGGGAGGACGCTATGAATAGATTAATGGACAAAAAGGCAAAAACAGTATTTTTAATTACATTATGTTCCGCAATGCTGATTGTTCATGCGTTTGCAAGGTTTGGCACTTCGTTTTTTAAAACGGAGATGTCAAGAACACAGGATGAATTGGAGGAGATGGCGGAGTCTGGTATTCGTGAAACAAAGGAAAAGTATGCAGGTATGATATCTTCTCTGAAGACGTTGGCAGTTGCATTCAACGGTTTTTCCTCTATATATGATGAGTCAATTTATAAGCAATTAATCTTTTTTAAAGACATGACTTTTTTTGATCACATTGTGATCGCGGATATAGATGGAAATACAGTGGATTCAGATGGAAATAAGACGAATATTAAAGAACGAGAGTATTTTCAAAAAGCAATAAACGGAGAAACTGTTATTTCAGAGATAATGGATTCTCGAATCATACCAGATAAAGAGATTCAGGTCATTGCGGTTCCGATTGAAAGTGAGAACGTGGTGACAGGAATTTTGTTTGGAATATTAGATACTGGTACATTAAACCAGGAGATAGGGGATTTGTATCTGAACCATATCTATATACAGATTGTAGATTCCGAAGGAAATTATATTACGAGATTTAAGTCAGAAGATGCGATTATGAATCATGCGAATGTTTGGGACGATCTCGAAGAGTTCGAATATCAGACCGGAAGTCTTGAAGAATTGAAGGAAGACATTTCGAATGAAAAAGAGGGGCATTTCACTTTTCGAAAAGGAGAGGAGGAACGAGTCTCATATTATGCACCGCTAGGTGTAAACAATTATTATATTTTTGCCACAACAAACAGTAAATATCTAAAAGAGCATATCAGTAATATTAATCTGAAAGTATTGGGAATGGCAACGGAGATGACGGCGGCATTTTTAATCTTGATTTTGGGGTTATATTGGTACAATGGAAAAGTGCGCAAGGCGATTTTGCAGTCGCATGAAGAGGTGCTGAGCAGTGAGGAGATGATGCGTATTGCGATCAGTCAATCCAAACAGACCGTGTTTGAGTACAGTGTAAAGACTAAAGAACTGCATGCGAAAGTCGGAGAGCAGAATCCGCTGTTTCAGAAAACATGCCTCTCCAATGTCCCGGAATCTATTTTGGAAAGAAACGTGATTGACGAAGAATCTGCTGATAACTTAAAAGAGACGTTTGAGCTGATCAAAAGAAAGGAATTGTGTGAAACAGAAATCAAAGTCTTATATCATGGAGAGGTGCAGTGGTTCCGGATGATTATGAAGAATTTATACGATGAGAAACATCAGATTGTGAATACAGTGGGAATTCTGGGAAATATCAGTGAGAAGAAATATCAGGAGGAGCTATTGGAAGAAAAACAGCAGATTCAGGATGCACTGAATGCAGATGCATTTTTGCGATGTAAAATAGATCTTGAGACAGAGATGGTTGTGGAAGTCGATGGGAAAATTTTGAAAGAGCAGATCCCTTATCAGCAGTATTTGAAAGAAAATATTTTATCTGTGACAGGAAAGGAAGACTGGAAGAATGTAATCTGTCAATCTTCAAAAGAATATTTGATCGACGAGTATCAAAAAGGTCAGGATGTTATTGAAATCCAGTTTCAGATGCAGTATCAGGGAACGGAAAGATGGGTATCCTGCATGATTTATCTTATGACAGACAATTGCAGGAATGGTCATATCCAGGCGCTGATGATTTTAAACGATATCGACAAACGCAAGCGTGAAGAATTGCGTCTGAAAGAAAGAGCAGAACGAGATGGCTTGACAGGACTTTACAATGCGACTACTATGAAGATGAAAGCAGATAATTTTTTGCAGTCACTGTGGGCATTGGAAGGAAATCATATCTTTATGCTGATGGATTTGGATTGTTTTAAACAGATCAATGATACGTTCGGACATCAGTATGGAGATCAGGTATTGAAAGATGTGTCACAGACATTGACGAAAACATTTCGACATAATGATCTGATAGGAAGAATGGGCGGAGATGAATTTGCGATTATGATTTTGAATGTTTCTGATTTTTCAGTGATAGAACATACTGTACAGCAATTGTTAAAGGAATTGCACAAATCATATGAGCAGAATGGAAAGACGGTTGAGGTATCGGCATCTTTGGGCATTGTGACTGCCCCTGAACATGGAACGACGTTTGAAGAATTGTATCAGAAGTCGGATCAGATGTTATATGAAGTGAAAAGAAGTGTGAAAAACGGATATCGGTTGTATCAGGAGAAGGAATCAGAACATGAAACAGATTTTAATTGTAGATGATGATGTCAGCATCGGAGATATGCTGGAGGAGATATTAACAAAAGAGGGGTATGGCGTAAGCCGTGCGTATTCGGGGACGGGAGTGTTTTCATTCATATTATTTTTGAAAAAGAACAACTTCCTGCTTATGAATAGCTATTAAAATAACTAATGGATAAGGTGTTTGTCAATCATTGACAATGTATCTAAATATTTCCTATAATGATATGCGGCAGTATCGGCAGAGCACCGGTGCGAGACGAGTGAGAGGAGAACTATAGGAATGAAAACAGATAAGAAATATGCATCTGTCTTTGAATTGAATGGAATGCCGAAGTTTTCACAGGCATTTCCGCTTGCACTGCAGCATGTAGTGGCAATGATTGTTGGATGTGTAACCCCTGCGATCGTGATTGCAGGAGTGGCAGGATTAGAAGGAAACGATAAGGTTATTTTTGTGCAGGCAGCGTTGTTTATTGCTGCAATTTCCACATTGATTCAGTTGTTTCCGCTTGGAGGAAAGATTGGTTCCGGTCTTCCGGTCATCATGGGAGTCAGCTTTGCGTATCTACCAAGTATGCAGGCAATCGCAGGAAATTTTGATATTGCGACTATTTTAGGAGCGCAGTTGATCGGCGGTATTGTGGCTGTGTTTGTCGGAATTTTTGTAAAGAAATTGAGAGTGTTGTTTCCGCCGTTGATTACGGGAACGGTTGTGTTTACGATTGGTCTGTCATTGTATCCGACTGCTGTCAAATATATGGCAGGAGGAGCATCTTCACCGAATTATGGTGCATGGCAGAACTGGCTTGTTGGATTTATCACACTGGCAGTTGTAATTGCGCTGAACCATTTTGCAAAAGGAATTTTGAAACTTGCATCTATTTTGATTGGTATGATTGTCGGATATATTGTGTCAGGATTCTTTGGCATGATTGATTTTTCAGCGGTAGGTTCGGCAGGAATGTTCCAAATCCCGCAGCCGATGTATTTCGGAATGAAATTTGAGGTATCTGCAATCGTTACGATGGTATTACTTTTCGTGATCAACTCTGTGCAGGCAATCGGAGATTTTTCAGCGACGACAGGCGGTGGACTTGACCGTGAGCCGACCGATAAAGAGCTGTCGGGCGGTATTGTGGCATATGGTATCACAAATATTTTCGGATCGTTCTTTGGAGGACTTCCGACAGCTACTTTCAGCCAAAATGTGGGAATTGTTGCAACTACAAAGGTTGTGAACCGCATGGTGCTTGGACTGGCGGCAGTGATTATTCTGCTTGCAGGGTTCGTCCCGAAATTCTCAGCGCTGTTGACAACGATTCCGCAGTGTGTACTCGGAGGTGCAACGATTTCGGTATTCGCATCGATTGCAATGACAGGTATCAAGCTTGTCGTACAGCAGCCACTTACATACCGCAGCACTTCAATCATTGGTCTTGCAGTCGCACTTGGAATGGGGATCACACAGTGTTCAGATGCACTTGCAAGTTTCCCGGCATGGGTGACAACGGTATTTGGAAAATCACCGGTTGTTGTTACAACAATCGTGGCAATTTTGCTCAATTTGATTCTTCCAAAAGATAAAAAACAATAATAAAAATGGGTTAGATTCCGTTCGAAAAAATGATTTTTCGGACGGAATTTTTTTGTTCATAACATAAAAATACGTGGTATAATAGAACACTAAGATTTAAGAAATTGAGAAAACAGATAAGGAAATGGATGACAACATGAGTATAGATGGAACATTATTTTTAGAACAATTGACAGAAAAATTAAAATATCGGATAGAGGAACTGGATGTAGTCATTTCAGAAGGACAGAAAGATGTCGAGAGTATGCATGAATACTACTGGGAGAATTATACTGAGATGGACGAGTATGGGTATGAGAACTATGACAACCAGCAGGCATTGCTGCGGCAGGTGAATGCGAATCAGGACAAGCTTTTGTTAAAGCACCGATTTGAAAAAATGTTGGATTCGCCATTCTTTGGGAGAGTTGATTTTATCTATGACGGGGAAGATGAGGCGGAGTCGTTCTATATCGGGATTGGCAATTTTGCAGAGCGCACAGGGAGTGTGCCGCTTGTGTATGATTGGAGAGCGCCCGTGAGCGGACTGTTTTATGATTTTGATCAGGGCCCGGCATCTTATGAAGCTCCACTTGGGACGATTGAGGGTGAGATTGTGTCAAAGTGGCAGTATAAGATTCGAAATGGAAAGATGATCTATGGATTTGAGAGTGATGTGAAGATCGATGATGAGATTTTAAAGCAAGAGCTTGGAAGTAATGGGGATGTGCAGTTAAAAAATATTGTGCGGACAATCCAAAAAGAGCAGAATGCAATTATCCGAAATACAAAAGACAAGATTCTCATCATTCAGGGGGCAGCAGGAAGTGGGAAAACTTCGGTGGCACTTCACCGGATCGCATATCTGTTATACCACGACAGAGAACATTTGAAATCTTCAAATATTTTGATTCTTTCTCCGAATAGTGTGTTTGCAGATTATATCTCGCACATTCTGCCGGAACTTGGAGAGGAAAATATACAGGAGATGAGTTTTGATCTGTTTGCATATAAAGAACTCAAACATGTAGTCTCTGATTGTGAGGATAGATACCATCAGATTGAACGGCAGTTAAAGTGGATGACAGACGAGGAAGAAGAGAGGTACAGACAGAAGCAGTCAGCAGAATTTATCGGTCAGACAGAAGGATTTTTGGCGGGGCTGGAAGATGAATTGATGGATTTTTCCGAGATAGAATGGAAAGGGTTAAAAAAGACAGAGCAGGAGCTGATTGAGCTGTTTTATTTTAAGTTTCAAGATGTGCCTCTATTGTCGCGTATGGATGCGGTGATGGAATATGTGATTGATGAGTATGAGACACTCTATGACCGGACAGTGTCGGAAGAAGAATGTGAGATACTCAAAAACCGATTTATGGGGATGTATGTGACAAGAGATCTTTATGAGATTTATAATTGGCTGCTTGAGGAGGCAGGGTATCCAACCCTTCCGGAAAGGTCTTACGAGAAACGAACCCTTCCGTATGAAGATGTATATCCGATGCTGTATTTGAAATATCGTCTGCAGCAGAAAACGTCAAGGCAAAAGATCAAACATCTGGTCATCGATGAGATGCAGGATTATTCTTATCTGCAATATTATATTCTGAAACAGCTGTTTTCTTGTAATATGACGATTCTTGGGGACAGAGCGCAGACGATGGACGACAGAGAACAGGACGTGCTGACATTTTTGCCGGGCATATTTGGGAAACAGGTAAAGAAAATTGTGATGAACAAAAGCTATCGAAATACGATGGAGATTGCAGCATATGCAGGAGCAATTACCGGAATTCAGGATCTGGAGTTGTTTGAACGGCATGGAAAAGAAGTGACCGAAGCAGTTTTTGAAAGGAAAGAGGATGCGCTGGATGCATTGGAACAGGAACTGCGCCTTGCGGAAGATGCGTTTGAGACTGCCGCTGTACTTACATTTACTGAGGAGGAGGCAAAAGCAGTCTATGAGGAACTGAAGCATCGTGGGAGAGAGGCTGCCTATATTGACAGGGACAGCTCTACTTTTCGAAAAGGGCTGACGGTGACAACCTTTTACCTTGCAAAAGGGTTGGAATTCGATCAGGTATTTGCTGTCTGTCCTGGCAGAGAGGATGCACTTGCAAAGCAGGCGAGATATATCTGTGCGACGAGGGCGCTGCATGAACTTTATATGTATGAGATCAAATAAGCAGGAAGGAGAGACATGCGATGAAAAATGGTATTTTAAAAGAACAGGACTATCAGGAACAGATGGAACATGTTGTAGAGCCGTATTTGCATTCTAAAGAGCGGGAGCTGTGGCTTGAAAGAGAGCACGGGAAACAGATTTATGTAAGGTGTTATCAGGCAAAGAAGGCGAGAGGAGTTGTTTTAATCTCGCATGGATTTACGGAGACGAGCGAGAAGTACAAGGAGTTGATCTACTATTTTCTGAGAGGCGGATATCATGTGTATATACCGGAGCACTGTGGGCATGGACGCAGTTATCGTCTGGTGGAGGATCCGTCGCTTGTACATGTGGATTCTTACAAGCGGTATGTGGCAGATCTTTTATTTGTGGCAAGGACAGCGAAAAAAGAGCATAAAAATCTAAAACTATATCTGTTCGGGCATTCTATGGGAGGCGGTATTGCAGCAGCCGCAGTGGCAGCGAAGCCGAAATTATTCGAAAGACTGGTCCTGTCTTCGCCTATGATACGTCCTTTGAGCGGGAAAGTACCGTGGCATGATGCGCGAACGATTGCGACAGCTTTTTGTAAAGCAGGGCAGGCAAAGCGGTATGTGGCAGGACAGAAGCCTTACAGTGGACCGAGAAGGTTTGAAAATAGTTCGTCCACCTCAAGAGTTCGCTATGAATATTATCGGGCAAAGAAAGAGAAGGAGCCGTTGTTTCAGATGAATGCGGCATCGTATGGCTGGCTTCATGCAGCAGCATGTCTGAACAGGGATCTTCAAAGAGATGGAGTCAGACGGATTCGAATACCGGTTATCTTATTTCAGTCAGAACATGATCATTTGGTATCGAAAAAGGAACAGGTACGGTTTATATTAAAATTGAACCAAAATGGAAATACATATGCAAAGCTTGTGCGGGTACCTGGGACAAGACATGAGATATGGGGAGCAGATGAGAAGATTTTAAGAGGATATCTTGGAATGATCTTCCGGTTTTTATCGGGACAAAAATAAAACAGACAAAGGAGAATATATGGAAAATCAGGAAAAACAACATAAACGGCGAGTGCGTTATAAAGGCACCCACCCAAGAAGTTATAAAGAAAAGTATAAAGAGCTGAATCCGGAAAAATATCCGGAGACCGTTGAAAAAGTAATCGGAAAGGGCGGGACTCCCGCCGGGATGCATATTTCTATCTGTGTAAAAGAAATTTTGGATTTTTTCCAGATAGAACCGGGACAGAAAGGGTTGGATGCAACCCTTGGATATGGCGGTCACACATTGGAAATGTTAAAATGTCTCAAAGGTGAAGGGCATCTGTATGCGCTCGACATTGATCCGATTGAGTCGGTGAAGACAAAAGAACGTTTGAAGAACCTTGGATACGGAGAAGAGATGCTTTCTATCCGTCATTTGAATTTTGCCGACATTGATCAGGTTGTCGAAGAAGCCGGACCGTTTGACTTTATTCTTGCAGATCTCGGAGTATCGTCCATGCAGATTGACAATCCGGATAGAGGATTTACATACAAAAGCGAAGGATCTTTGGATCTGCGTCTGAATCCGGAAAAGGGAGAATCTGCCGCAGAACGCTTAAAAAATGTGACGGAAGACGAATTGGAAGGAATGCTTGTGGAGAATTCGGATGAACCATATGCGGCAGAGATTGCACAGCAGGTTATGAAAAAACTCAGACAGGGAGAAATGATTGACACGACAACTAAATTGTATGAGACGATAGAGGAGGCGCTTTCGTTCATTCCGGAGAAAGAACGGAAAGAGGCAGTGAAAAAGTCATGCCAGAGAACTTTTCAGGCACTTCGAATCGATGTAAATAGTGAGTTTGAAGTGTTGTATGCATTGATGGAAAAGCTCCCAAGCGCTCTGAAAAGTGGTGGTAAAGTGGCGATTTTAACATTCCATTCCGGGGAAGACAGAATTGTGAAGAAGGCATTCAAAGAGTGGAAAAAGGCCGGTGTTTACAGTGAGATTGCAAATGATGTCATCCGACCGTCTGCAAAGGAATGTGTCCGTAACAGCCGGGCGAAATCAACGAAGATGAGATGGGCGATCAAGGCATAAGAAGCAGGAAAGACAGATGGGGATTATTAAAACAATTGTGGCAGTGTGATAAAACGAAGCTTTTTTGCTCATAATAGCATTATGATCAGAAAAGAGAGGAAATCCTATGAAAACATTTCAGCAATTATACGAAGATTTGCTGCGGCAAAAAGTTTCGGTGGAGGAGCCGCTGCCGAAGGAATATGATCCAAAGCATCTGGATTGTCTTTTGTATCCGGAAGAATACGCCCCTGTTATTTCGACGGATACATGCGCAGATTGTTTCGAGAGAGCATGCCAGAAAAGCTGCATATTTGATGCGATTGAGACAGGAAAAGAAGGAGAGCTTTTTATCAATCCGTCACGTTGTGAGGGGTGCGCAGCCTGCATAGACGCATGTAAATCCAATCATCTTGCAGCAAGTAAAGATGTGCTTCCGGCGATGAGAGCGGTGCGAAATGCAAGTGGTCCTGTTTATCTGATGATTGCTCCGGCATTTTCCGGACAGTTTCGCGGGCATGTGACGGCGGGAAAATTAAGAAGTGCGTGCAAAGCGCTTGGATTTACCGGAATGGTGGAGGTGGCATTGTTTGCAGATATTCTGACACTGAAAGAAGCGCTGGAGTTTGAACGACATGTCAGAGAGCCGGGCGATTTTCAGCTCACAAGCTGTTGCTGTCCGGTTTGGATCGCAATGATCCGAAAGAGGTATCACGAATTATTACCGCATGTTCCAGGGGCAGTCTCTCCGATGGTTGCCTGCGGACGGTTTTTGAAGCGAATCCATCCGGATGCGGTGACGATATTTGCAGGTCCTTGTCTTGCAAAGAAAAAAGAGGCAAAAGAGCCTGATATTGCTGATGCGGTGGATTATGTGCTCACCTTTCAGGAAATGCAGGATATATTTGATGCGGCAGAGATTTCTTTGGAAGAACTTCCTGAGGAGGAAAAAGAACATGCTTCGAAAGCAGGCAGGCTGTATGCTCGTACAGGCGGAGTGAGTCAGGCAGTGGAGGAGATGGTGCGGCAGCTTTCGCCGGATGGAAAGATCGGTGTTCGCTGTGAACAGGCGAATGGAACAAAAGAGTGTATGGAGATGATGAGGCGCATTCAAAATAAAGAGACAGATGCGAATTTTTTTGAGGGGATGGGATGCGTTGGCGGCTGTGTGGGAGGTCCGAAAGCAATCATAGACAGTGAAAAAGGGAAGCGGTATGTGGACGAGTATGCAAAAAACTCAATCTACCAGACGCCGCTTGAAAATCCTTATGTACGAAAGCTGCTAGAGGAGCTTGGATTTGAAACCGTGGAAGAACTTTTGGAGGACAACACGCTGCTGACCAGAGAATTTTAGCGGCGTTAGTAGCGAAAAAGCCTGTTTTATTGTATAATACTAGCGTCGGCATACACTAAATGGTGAAAAATAGAAAGGACACGTTATGAAATATACAATACCACATTATTTTGAACAATTTCGCTGTACAGCAGCAGAATGTGTGGATACCTGCTGTGCAGGATGGGCGATTATGATTGATGAGAAATCATTAGAAAAATATAAAAATACAGAGGGGGCTTTGGGAAACCGCCTTCACAATTCAATCGACTGGGAGGAAGGAAGTTTCCAACAGTATGAGAAAAGATGTGCATTCTTGAATGAAGAAAATCTCTGTGATCTGCATTTGGAGGGCGGCGAGGAGATGTTGTGTGACACGTGCAGAAATTATCCGAGACATATGGAGGAGTTTGACGGTCTGCGGGAAGGCTCTCTGTCGCTGTCTTGTATTGAGGCGGCGAAGATTATTTTAGGATGTAAGGATCCGGTTCAGTTTATTACGATGGAAGATGACACCGAGGATGAAGAAGATGAAGAGTTTGATTTTCTGTTATTTACAAAATTGATGGATGCACGAGAGGCAATTCTTAAGATGCTGCAGAACAGGGAAGTTGATATCTGTGTACGTATGGGAATGGTCTTAAATCTTTCAAAAGAGATCCAGATTGCGGTGGATCATGGAGAATTATTCCAGATTGATGAGTTGTTGAAAGATTTCGGAGAGATGGATTCTTTGCTTGAAATGCAAAAACAGATCGGGGAAGATCCAATGGGCGAGAATGAATATTGCAGTGAGATGCGCAAGATGTTCCGCACATTTTCCAAGTTGGAAGTGCTGAAGGAAGATTGGCCGGAGTATGTAAGAAAGGCGGAAAGGCTTCTGTTTGGAGAAGGACAGCGGGAATATCTAGAAAGGCGTAAGGCATTCCACAAAGCGATTGGATTAAAAAGTGCTTCCTACGATGTGTGGTCGTGTCTGCTGGAGCAATTGATGGTATACTTTGTGTTTACTTATTTCTGCGGAGCGGTCTATGATGATCACATTCTTGGAAAGATGCAGACAGCTGTGGTCAGTACTATATTGATTCAGGAATTGGCGCAGGCAGTTTGGCAGGAAAAACAGGAGGCGTTTACGTTTATGGATTTTGTAGATGTGGCGCACCGTTACTCCAGAGAGATTGAACATTCTGATATTAATCTGCTGAGGCTTGAAAAACTGTTTGACAGGCTGCCGCTGTTTCAGCCAAAACAATTGATTCGCATTTTATCTGTATAAGGAGAGGGTATATGAGACTGATACATACAGCAGACTGGCATCTCGGAAAACATATTGAAGGTCACAGCCGGTTGGAGGAACAAGAACTGTTTTTAGAGGATTTTGTGAATATCGTGAAAGAAAGAGATGCAGATGTTGTTCTGATTGCCGGCGATATCTATGATTCCTCGAATCCACCGGCGAAAGCGGAACAGTTATTTTATGATACACTGAAAAAGATTTCAGACGGAGGCAGAAGACTTACGATTGTGATTGCGGGCAATCATGATAACCCGGATCGTCTTGTGTCGGCGACACCGCTTGCGATGGAGCATGGAATCATCATGGTGGGAACACCAAAGACGGTGATTCCAAAAGGGCAGTATGGAAGCTGGGAAGTCTGCAGAAGTGGAGAAGGATACATTAAGATTGAGAGAAAATCTGAGCAAGCGGTCGTTTTGACCGTGCCGTTTCCAAGTGAGAAAAGGCTGGAAGAGGTACTTTATTCGGAGATGGAATCGGAAGAAATACAATTGGAAACGTATAATGAGAGGCTGAGGTGTCTGTTTGACAGACTGGCAGATCAGTTTGAAGAAGAGACGGTCAATATCATCGTCTCTCATTTGTTTGTAATGGATAGTTTGGAAGAAGGTTCTGAAAGAAGCATACAGCTTGGAGGAAGTTATCTGGCAGATCCGGATATTTTTCCGAAGCTTGCAGATTATGTGGCACTTGGGCATATTCACAGACCGCAAAGTGTTCCGGGACACCTGAATATTCGCTATTCCGGTTCACCGATCGAGTATCGGAAAGGAGAAGAACGTTACCAAAAACAGGTGCTGTGTGTGGATATCAGAAAGGGCGAACCGGTTAAAGTTGAGCCGATCGAATTAAAACAGTACAAACCAATCGAGGTGTGGAGATGCACGAGTATATCGGAGGCAATCATGGTCTGTGAGGAGAACCGGGACAAGAACTGCTGGGTGTACTTGGAAATTGAGACAGAGCGCGCCATTTTGGAAGATGAGATCAAGAAGATGAAGCAGACGAAAAAGGATATCCTGGAAATCCACCCGATCTTGCGGGAAAAAGACACGGAAGAGGCAGAGACATCGTGGAAGGATCGTCCGTTTCCGGAAGTGTTTGCAGAATTTTACAGACGGGAACGTGGTGTGGAGATGTCTGAAGAGACGCGGGATATGCTGCTGAAACTATGTGAAGAGGAGGAGCCGCATGAGACCGATTAAATTAAAGATCAAAGGGCTGAACAGTTTTGTGGAGGAGCAGACAATTGATTTTGAAAAACTGACGGAACAAGGCTTTTTTGGAATTTTTGGTCCTACGGGAAGTGGGAAATCCACAATTTTAGATGGAATGATTCTTGCACTTTACGGAATGAAGGCAATGTCACGGGGAACGAATGAGTTTGTCAATAAAAATTGCAAGAGTGCGCAGGTGAGTTATGAATTTCAGATTACTTCGGCGCAGGTAAAGCGTTACCGGGTGGAGCGTGAGTTTAAAGCAGGTGAAAAAGGGACAAAATCCGGAAAATGCAGACTTTTGGATGTGACAGATGGAGAGACTGTATTAGAAGAATCTGTGACAGGTGTGGATCGTGCATGTGTGGAGATTATCGGTCTGACTGCAGATGACTTTATGCGGACGGTTGTTTTGCCACAAGGGAAATTCAGTGAATTTTTAAAGGTGAGTGGAAAAGACCGAAGAGAAATCTTAGAGCGCCTCTTTCGTTTGGAGGAGTATGGTGTGCGTCTGGAGGAGCGCATCGCCTCTGCAATCAAAAAAGAGCAGTCAGAGCACACAAGACTCTGCGGACAGGCGGAGGTCTACGGAGACTGTAGTGAGGAAGAGCTAAGAGATGCACGGGAGCGAAAAGATAACTATCAGACGGAGATTGAGTTGCTTGAAAAGGCATTGCGGGAACGTCGTAAAGAGGCAGAAATTTATAAAGAAATATGGAATCTTCAAGAAGAACAGCAGTTATTAAAGCAGAAAGAGAAAATGCTTTTTGAAAAGGAACAAATCATTGAAGAGAAAAAAAGGAGCCTGACGCTGTCTGATAAAGCAGGGCATGTCATGCCTATTCTTCGTTCGGTGACTGAACTGGAAGACAAAGAAACAGAACTTTTGCAGAAATTGGAACAAGAGACGGCGCGGTATGAAAAACGGAAAGAAGATGTCAAAGTAAGAAAGAAACATTTTTCCAAGCTGGAGACAGAAAAAGAGTCAAAAGAGTCAGGACTTCTCTCCTCGATTGAGCGGGCAAAAGAAGCGCTAAAGGATTATCGGGAACTGCCGCAATTGCAAAAAGAGCAGAACTGCAGCGAAGCATTGTGGAATGAGAGCAGAACACAGGAGCAATCGCTCAAAGAAAAGGTACAAAAGACCCAGCTGAAAAAAGAGTCACAGACAGAAGAATTGCGAAAAACAGAAGAAATGCTGAGCCGGCGTATGATCACAAGTGAATACAGGGAGGCGTTGGAACAGTTTACGCTGCGCTACAATGAACTGACCGGCATTTTGAGGGAGCGAAAGGAAAAAGAGCAGAAGACAGACCAGAAGAAAGTGCAGTTGCAGGTACAAAAGCAGGAGATTGTCGCACTGAAAGAAAAGATGACGGTTCTCGAAAAGCAGCTGGAACTTTGGAAAGAAGAGGAAGCCGAGTTCAATAAAGATATGGAGCAGACTCAGATTTTGAATCTGAGGAAAAAACTCAAAAGAGGAGAGCCTTGTCCGGTCTGTGGTTCTCGTCATTTTGTATATGAAGAAAATGACGGTGGGGAAGAAAAAGGACAGGAAAGCGTTGACTTAGAAAAACTAGAGACATTAAGAAAGCAAATTGAGAACCGGGAGAGCGTTTATAAAGCAGCCGAGCAGGAATATCAAGTGAAGCAGAGCCTTCTCCTTGCAGCACAGGAAGAATACAAGGAGCTTGAGGAAAAAACAGCGGCGATTGCAAAGGAGATGGAAGAGAAAAAAGATTCTTTGCAGGAAGAGCTTTTAGCATATGGTATTCAAAGTTTGAAAGCAGAAAGAGAGCGTGTGCGAAATCTGGATCAGGAAAGAGAAAGACTGGAAATTGAGCGAAATCGCATATATAGACAGCAAACAGAAGTTGAGCAGATATTAGGTAGAGCTCAGGAGGAATGGAAAAATAAGGAGCAACAGACAAGACAATTGGAGATTCTGCTTATCCCGCTAAAAGAAAAAGTGACACAAAAGCAAGAGCAGATTCGGGCAAAGATTGGGACAGAGACGAATCCGGAAGTTTATTTGCAGACACTGGAAGACAGCCTTTCGAACCTGCGCAAGATATACCAGGAGGCAAAGCGCAAAAAAGAAGAGGCGGAGAATTTACTGAAACAAAGTGAAGAAGTATGGCAGATTTTGCAGGGCACAAAGACAGGTAATGAAGAGGCATTGAAAAATGCCCGCACATATCTGGAAGAGGAACTAAAACAGCAAGGATTTTTGAACCGGGAAGAAGTGAGAAAGGCATTGTTAAGTAAAGAATGTCAGGAAAGATATCGGGAAGAGATTGAGGAATATGTGCGACAGCTGCAGCAGACACAGGCACAGATTGAGAATGTCGAAAAGCGTCTGGCTGGAAGAAAGATAGAAAAAGTGATTTACGAGGAAGCAGTAACAAACTGTGAGATGCTGGATCATGAAAAAAGGGAGAAAGAGGAGATACTGATTGCGACCAGACAGGAGATTAAAAGAATGGAGGAACACTTAAAACAGCAGTCTGAAATTCGAAAAGTGATCTCAGAGATTGAACACCGTCTTGCGATTTTGGAAGACTTAAGAAGTGTGACAAGAGGGAAACGATTTGTAGAGTTTTTGGCGACAGAACGCCTGCGATATATTTCTAAAAGCGCATCCAAACGGTTGTATGAGATCACAAATGGCAATTATGAGCTGGAGATTAATGAGGATGGAGAATTTATCATTCGGGACAATAAGAACGGAGGCGTACGCAGACAGACTGCCACATTATCAGGAGGTGAGACTTTTGTCACTTCCCTGGCATTGGCGCTTGCGCTGTCGGCGGAGATTCAGTTAAAAGGGACAGCTCCGCTTGAATTGTTCTTTTTGGATGAAGGTTTTGGCTCATTGGATGATATGCTGCTTGATATCGTGATGGAGTCTTTGGAAAAGATACATAATGACCACTTAAAAGTGGGGATTATTTCCCATGTGGAATCCGTAAAAGCACGAGTGCCAATTAGACTGATGGTGACTCCTGCTGAGACCGGAGTCAGTGGAAGCAGGGTAAATATTGAATATTCATAATCCGTACTGCTTGGACATACAGTAGTAAAACAGCCGATCATAGCTGTGAGAAATCAAAATGCGAGGAGGAAATGTATGTTTGAGCAAAAGTCGGCAAAGGAGACGATTCTAGAGCTGCATAGCAGTGCGGGCAATGGATTAAGCGAGGCGGAAGCAAGAAAAAGACTGGAACAAAATGGGAAAAATGAACTGAAAGAAGGAAAGAAAAAATCTGTGGCGGAAGCATTTTTTGAGCAGTTGAACGATCCGCTGATCTATGTACTGCTTGTGGCGGTAATTATTTCGTTGCTGCTTCACGAAGTAAGTGATGCGATGATCATTCTTGTTGTAGTCACAGTAAATGCAGTTGTCGGCGTCATTCAGGAAGGAAAAGCGCAAAAAGCTTTGGAAGCGCTCAAAGGGCTCACGATTCCAAAAGCTATCGTAAAACGTGAAGGAAGAAAAAGGGAGGTTTTATCCTCAGAACTGGTTGTGGGTGATATTGTATACTTGGATGCGGGAAGGCAGATTCCGGCGGATCTTCGTCTGCTGGAAACCGTCAGCATGAAGGTGGAAGAGTCTGCATTAACAGGGGAGTCACTTCCGGTGGAAAAGGATGCTTTGTTTCAGGCAAATCAAACATGTCCGGTCGGTGACCGGAAAAACATGGCATATATGTCTACTGTGGTCACATATGGAAGAGGAACAGGGATTGTCACTGCAGTAGGAATGGATACAGAGATTGGGAAAATCGCAGCGATGATTGACGAGGCTCCGCAGGAACTTACGCCGCTTCAAAAAAGGCTTGGGGATCTTGGAAAGCTGCTGAGTATTGTGGCTGTGGTTCTTTGTGCGGCTTTGTTTGCGATTGCTGTGATACAGAAGCGAGATATAGCGGATATGCTTATTACAGCGATATCGCTCGCCGTGGCAGCAGTGCCGGAAGGTCTTCCGGCTGTGGTGACAATCGTGCTGGCGCTGAGTGTCTCAAAGATGGTAAAGGTCCATACGATTGTGCGAAAGCTTCCTTCCGTAGAGACGCTGGGGGCAGTCGGTGTTGTCTGCTCGGACAAGACCGGAACGCTGACACAGAATAAGATGTCAGTCACAGCATGCTATGTAGATCAGCATATGTGTGATGCAGGCGAAGCAGATGCAAGAAAAAACCGTGAATTTTTGGAGTGCTGTGTGTTGTGTAATGATGCGGCGGTTTCTGAGACAGAGCGAATTGGCGATCCAACCGAACTGGCATTAGTAGATTTTGCAGAAGCACATCATTTGAATCGAAAAGAACTTCAGACAGACATGCCAAGAATCGATGAGGTATCCTTTGATTCCAAACGGAAAATGATGACGACACTTCATCAAAGCCGACATGGAAAGATTTCTTATACAAAAGGGGCGGCAGACCGGGTGATTTCCAAATGTACACATATTCTGATCAACCAGAAACGGATACCGCTTACCGACATACATAAGAGGCAGATCATGATCGCAATGGAAGAGATGTCGGCGCAGGCGCTTCGGGTTTTGGCTATTGCCATGTGCCCGAATGTGACGATGCCAAAAGAGGAGGGGCTTACATTTCTTGGTCTTACGGGAATGATAGACCCGGCGCGACCGGAGGCAAAAGAGGCGGTTCGCACGTTTCGGGAGGCATCGGTAGATACAATCATGATCACAGGAGACCATGTTGATACAGCATTTGCCATTGCAAAGCAACTTGGAATTGCGAACAAAATGAGTGAGTGTATGACGGGAGAAGAATTAGAGCGGTTGTCTGCCGGTGAATTGCAAAGAAAACTAAGACAGACAAAAGTGTTTGCCCGTGTGGCACCGGAACATAAGGTGCAGATCATAAAAGGCTTAAAAGCTTCCGGGAAGATTGTGGCAATGACAGGGGACGGGGTCAATGATGCACCGTCTCTGAAAGCGGCAGATATCGGCATTGCCATGGGAGAGACAGGAACAGATGTGGCGAAGAATGCATCCGATATGATTTTGACTGACGATAATTTTGCGACAATCGAAAAGGCGATTGAAGAGGGAAGAGGAATCTATGAAAATATCCGGAAATCCATTTTGTTTTTGCTGTCTTCCAACTTTGGAGAGATTATCACCATGTTTCTGTCTATTTTGTGCGGACTTGCGTCTCCGTTAAAGGCAAGCCATATTTTATGGATTAATCTGATCACGGATTCGCTGCCGGCATTGGCTTTGGGCGTTGATGAAAACGATAAAAAGAGTTTGATGAGAAGACCTCCGAGAAAGGTGCAGGAAAGTTTGTTTGCAAACGGAGGACTTTCTTGCACATTGTTTTATGGAGTGCTGATTGCAGGAATCAGTCTGACTGCATTTTTAAAGCTGCCACTGGAAGTGCTGACTGAAAGAAACGCAGTTGTAAGCTTAGAAAACCTGATAATTGTACTGAAATCTCCGGAAATCTTAAATCGGGCACAGACATATGCGTTTACCGTGCTCGGCTTATCACAGCTTTTTCATGCAGTCGGAATGCGGGATGTGCATAAGTCTGTATTTTGTATGGATCATAGTGCAAACAAATTGATGATAGCTGCATTTTTCGCAGGGTTTGGGCTTCAGATACTGGTGACGGAGATCCCTTATATGGTGGAGATTTTTGGAACGGCAGCTTTGACGATGGGAGAGTGGATTCAGCTTATTATTTTGTCCGCATTTCCGCTTATCGCACATGAAATTATGGTGCTGTTTTCAGTGGGGACAGTATTTGACCACCGCAGAGAAAATGTGGTATCCTATTAGAAAATAAAGAGATGTTTATTAAAAAAGGAGGGTAAAGTACCTATGAAAAAAGAAGATGTAAAGTATGGCGCGTACGTTCAGATTTTGAAAGAGGAGCTGGTCCCGGCAATGGGGTGTACAGAGCCGATTGCACTTGCATATGCCGCGGCGAAAGCAAGAGAAATACTGGGGAGTATTCCGGATAAGGTTGTGATTGAAGCAAGTGGAAGTATCATCAAAAATGTAAAAAGCGTCATTGTGCCAAACACAAATCATCTGAAAGGAATTCCGGCGGCTGCCACAGCGGGAATTATTGCGGGAAGAGCGGAGAAAGAACTGGAAGTGATTGCACAGGTGACAGAGTCAGAGATTGAGCAGATGAAACAGTTTTTGCAGACGGCGGATATCAAAGTTGTACATGCAGACAATGGAATTACATTTGATATCATCGTGTCAGTTTACAAAGGAAGCTCTTATGCGAAAGTCAGAATTGCGAATTATCACACGAATATTGTGCTGATGGAAAAAGATGGAGAAGTGCTCTATGAAATAGCGGTCGAGGGAGAAAAGGAAGAGGGATTGACAGATCGAAATCTTTTGAATATGAAAGATATCTGGGATTTTGCGATGACTGTAGATGTGAAAGATATAAAAGAGACGTTAGACAGACAGATTGCATATAATACGGCAATTGCGGAGGAAGGCCTGAGAGGAGATTACGGCGCCAACATTGGAAGTGTGCTTTTGGATACGTATGGAGATGACATTCGTACAAGAGCAAAGGCAAAGGCGGCGGCAGGCTCTGATGCAAGAATGAACGGATGTGAACTTCCGGTGATCATCAATTCAGGAAGCGGCAATCAGGGAATGACTTCATCTATTCCTGTCATTGAATATGCCAAAGAGTTCGATGCGGATGAAGATACCTTGTACCGTGCGCTTGCTTTGTCAAATCTTGTTACAATCCACCAAAAGACAGGAATCGGACGTCTTTCTGCATACTGTGGAGCAGTCAGCGCAGGAGCAGGAGCAGGTGCGGGAATTGCATATCTCTGTGGAGGAGGTTATGAAGAAGTGATTCACACAGTTGTCAATGCACTTGCAATTGTCTCTGGGATTGTCTGTGACGGTGCGAAGGCGTCTTGCGCAGCGAAGATTGCATCTGCGGTGGATGCCGGGATTTTAGGCTATAATATGTATAAACGAGGACAACAGTTCTATGGCGGTGACGGAATTGTCACAAGAGGAGTGGAGGAGACGATTCAGAATGTGGGACGTCTCGGAAAACAGGGAATGAAAGAGACCAACGAAGAAATCATCAAAATCATGGTTGGTGAATAGAATAAAGAATGAGAAAAGAAATGAAAAGGGGAAAGCGTTTATGAAAAAAATAGTTGGAAGCCTGCCTTTTAAACTTGTTCTTGGAGTTGTGATCGGCATTTTAGTCGGACAGGTGGCAAATGAAGGTGTTATGAATGTTGTGGTTACGATCAAGTATATTCTGAATCAGGTGATCAATTTCTGTGTTCCTTTGATCATCATCGGATTTATCGCTCCGTCTATTACAAAGCTTGGGAACAACGCGTCCAAAATGCTTGGTATAGCTCTGGTGCTGGCATATGTTTCGTCGCTTGGCGCAGCGTTGTTTTCGATGGCGGCAGGATATGGTCTGATTCCGCATTTGTCCATTGATGCAAATGTAGAGGGGTTAAAAGAGCTTCCGAAAATCGTATTCCAGCTTGATATTCCTCAGATTATGCCGGTTATGAGTGCGCTCGTATTTTCTGTGTTGATTGGACTTGCGGCGACATGGACAAAAGCAAAGACAATCACGACTGTTTTGGAGGAATTTCAAAAAATTGTGCTGGATATCGTCACAAAAATTGTCATTCCGATTCTTCCGATTTTTATCGGATTTACTTCCTGTGCATTGTCATATGAAGGAACGATTACAAAACAGCTTCCGGTATTTATTCAGGTTGTGCTGATTGTTATGATCGGTCATTTTATCTGGATGGCATTGTTGTATGTGCTGGCAGGGATTTATTCAGGAGAAAATCCGTGGACAGTTGTAAAAAACTATGGACCTGCATATATTACGGCGGTTGGAACAATGTCTTCGGCAGCGACGCTCGCAGTGGCGCTTCGCTGTGCAAAAAAATCAGAATCACTTCGTGATGACATGGTAGATTTCGGGGTTCCGCTGTTTGCCAATATCCACCTGTGTGGCTCGGTTCTGACAGAAGTTTTCTTTGTGATGACAGTGTCAAAAATCTTATATGGGAATATTCCGTCGTTTGGGATAATGCTGTTATTCTGTGTACTGCTTGGTGTATTTGCAATCGGAGCGCCGGGAGTTCCGGGAGGAACAGTGATGGCATCTCTTGGATTGATCACGGGAGTGCTTGGGTTTGACGAGACAGGAACGGCGCTGATGCTTACGATTTTTGCACTGCAGGACAGCTTTGGAACAGCCTGCAATGTAACCGGTGATGGAGCGCTGACATTGATGCTGACAGGATATGCGAAGAAACATCACGTAGAAAAACAGACCATTTCTGTTGATTTATAGGCTTGACAAGTGCAGTGAGACTTCCTATAATGTTCAGAGACGATAAGGGAGTAGTTAGCGTAATTACGTAGTATTGTCAACATACTGGCAGTTTGACTGTCTGGCATTACTTTAAATAATGAGACTTATCCGTAGATATAAGGCTACGGGTAGGTCTTTTTGTTTGGAGTAATTGCAAGGAAACGAAAAGGAGAAAAGGGAAATGGGTATTGTAGAATTATTTTTAATTGCGGTAGGATTGTCGATGGATGCATTTGCGGTTGCAGTCTGTAAGGGGCTGGCAATGAAAAAATGTACGTGGACGAAAGCGGGGATCGTAGGTCTGTATTTTGGAGTGTTTCAGGCTGGAATGCCGTTGATCGGATATGTTTTGGGCGTGCAGTTTAAAGACTTTATCACATCAATCGACCACTGGATTGCGTTCATCCTTCTTGGGATTATCGGATTTAATATGGTGCGAGAGTCAAGGGAAGAGGAATGCGAGACGGCGAGCGAAGCTTTGGATGTGAAGACGATGATAGGGCTTGCGGTTGCGACGAGCATTGATGCGTTGGCAGTCGGAGTGACATTTGCATTTCTTCAGGTGAAAATCGTGCCGGCAGTCAGCTTTATCGGAGTGACTACATTTATCATCTCGGTGGCAGGTGTGAAGATCGGGAATATCTTCGGGGCAAAGTACAAATCAAAAGCAGAGCTTGCAGGAGGGATCATTCTGATTCTGATGGGAGTCAAAATATTGTTGGAGCATTTGGGATTCTTGGGATAATCAGAATCCCTTTTCGTTGCGTTTTTTTAGAATATTTGTTATACTTTTAAAAGATTAAGAAGAGGTGAACAGAAAATGAAATGGAATAAATTTAGATTGAAAACAACGACAGAAAGCGAAGATATCGTCAGCAGTATGCTGATGGATCTTGGAATTCAGGGCATTGAGATTGAGGACAAGATTCCGTTGACACAGTCTGATAAAGAGCAGATGTTTGTGGATATCCTTCCGGAGATTGAAGCAGATGACGGTGTTGCGTACATTAGTTTTTATCTGGAAGAGGACGAGGACAAAGAAGAAGTTCTTGCGAATGTAAAAAAAGAATTGGAAGAGATGCGGGCATATACGAATGTGGGGGCGTGTACCATTGAAGAATCACAGACTGAAGATGTGGATTGGGTCAACAATTGGAAACAGTACTTCCACCAATTTTATGTGGATGATGTGCTCATCATTCCGTCGTGGGAAGAGGTGAAACCGGAGGATGAGGATAAGATGATCATTCACATCGATCCGGGGACTGCGTTTGGAACAGGAATGCATGAGACAACACAACTTTGTATCCGCCAGATCCGCAAATACGTGACACCGGATACGACAATTTTAGATGTAGGATGCGGAAGCGGGATTCTTGGAATGCTCGCCTTAAAATTCGGGGCAAAATATTCGGTTGGAACGGATTTGGATCCATGTGCTATCGATGCGACTTATGAGAACATGGAAGTAAACGGAATTACAAAAGATCAGTATGAGGTCATGATCGGAAATATCATCGATGACAAAGAGGTGCAGGACAAAGTCGGATATGAAAAATATGATATTGTCGTGGCGAATATTCTTGCAGATGTGTTAGTTCCGCTTACACCTGTTATCTTACATCAGTTAAAGACAGGCGGAATTTATATCACAAGTGGAATTATCGATGCAAAAGAAGAGACAGTCGTGGAGGCAGTGAAAGAAGCAGGACTTGAAGTTCTGGAAGTGACATATCAGGGCGAATGGGTATCCGTGACGGCAAGAAAAAATTAGGAGAATCATTATGCATCAGTTTTTTGTAACACCTATGCAGGTGAAAGAGGATCATATCTATATAGAAGGTCTGGATGTGAATCATATTAAAAATGTGCTCCGCATGAAAGTGGGCGAAGCGTTAAAAGTCAGTGACGGAAACAACCGAAAGTATCTCTGTGAGATTGAGTCAATGACGGCGCAACAGGTCTGTGTCCGGATTGTAGAAGAACAGCAGGTGGATACGGAGTTACCGTCAAAAATATATCTTTTTCAGGGACTTCCGAAAAGCGATAAGATGGAATTGATTGTACAAAAAGCGGTGGAACTTGGAGCGTATGAGATTATACCGGTCGCAACAAAACGTGCGGTTGTAAAGCTCGACGAGAAAAAGGCGTTAAAGAAAGTGGAGCGCTGGAGAGGAATTGCGGAAAGCGGAGCAAAGCAGTCCGGGCGCAACGTAATCCCGAAAGTGACAAATGTGATGTCTTATAAAGATGCTCTGACATATGCGAGGGGACTGGATATCCTTCTCATTCCGTATGAACTTGCAGAGGGAATGAAAGAGACAAAGCAGGTGATAGAGGAAATCAAAAGAGGACAATCCGTCGGTATTTTTATTGGACCGGAAGGTGGATTTGAGACACAGGAAGTAGAGGATGCCATTGCAAATGGAGCGAGAGCCATCACACTTGGCAAGCGGATTCTGAGAACGGAGACAGCAGGTCTTACGACACTGTCAATTTTGATGTATCACTTGGAAGAGTGATGACATAACTTATATAGTAAGAAAGAAAAACAGGAGAAGATCATGGAAGTTTATTTGGACAATTCTGCAACTACAAAGTGTTATGAGAGTGTCAGAGAGATTGTAGGAAAAGTAATGTGTGAAGATTACGGCAATCCGTCTTCAATGCACAAAAAGGGAGTAGATGCAGAAAAATATATAAAAGAGTCAAAAGAGACATTGGCGAAGCTTTTAAAAGTGCAGGAGAAAGAGATTTACTTTACTTCCGGAGGGACAGAGAGTGACAATCTGGCTCTGATTGGTTGTGCAAGAGCCAATCACAGAGCGGGAAAACATCTGATCACATCTTCTATCGAACATCCGGCAATCTTAAATACGATGCATTATCTGGAGGAGGAAGAAGGATTTCGAGTGACATTCCTGCCGGTGGATAAGGATGGCAGAATCCGTTTGGCTGCATTGAAAGAGGCGCTTTGCGAGGATACTATTCTCGTGTCTGTCATGTATGTGAATAATGAGGTTGGTTCCGTGCAGCCGATCGAGGAAGCAGTGCAGATTGTGAAGAATTATAATAAAAACATTCTGTTCCATGTGGATGCGGTTCAGGGATTTGGGAAATACCGTATTTTTCCAAAGAGAATCGGAGTGGATATGATGTCGGTGAGCGGACATAAAATCCACGGACCAAAAGGAATCGGAGCGCTTTACATCAATGAAAAAGTAAAGATTAAACCAATTGTATTTGGTGGCGAACAGCAGAAAAATGTCCGCTCCGGTACGGAGAATGTTCCGGGAATTGCCGGACTCGGCGCTGCGGCAAAAGAGATTTATACCAATCTGGAACAAAAAGTGGAGACGATGAGGTCGCTTAAGAACTACTTTATAGAAGGAATTGCAAAGATTGAGAACACGACGATTCACGGACGAACCGATGAGACAAGCGCGCCGCATATTGTCAGTGTGGGATTTGCGGGAATTCGAAGCGAGGTACTATTGCATACGTTGGAAGAGAAAGGAATTTATGTATCTTCCGGATCTGCATGTGCATCAAATCATCCGGCAATCAGCGGTGTACTAAAAGGAATTGGAGCGGGAACAGAATATTTGGACGCGACACTTCGATTTAGTTTTTCTGAATTTACAACAAAAGAAGAAATTGACTATACATTGGAAACACTATATAATTGTGTACCGATGCTTAGAAAGTATACAAGACACTAAGAAATGATGGAACAAGACAAAAGAGAGGAAAATAAACGTATGATGTTTCAGGCTTTTTTGATAAAATATGGAGAAATTGGAATCAAGGGAAAGAACCGTTATCTGTTTGAAGATGCATTGATCAGACAGATGAAGTTCTCCCTTCAGGATGTGGAAGGAGAATTTCACATTCACAAATCACAGGGCAGAATTTATGTAGACTGTGAAGGATATTATGACTATGAGGAGACGGTAGATGCACTGAAAAGAGTGTTTGGAATCGTTGGGATTTGTCCGGTTGTTCATGTGGAAGACAAAGGATTTGAGGAACTGAAAAGAGAAGTTGTAGATTACATGGATAAGATGTATCCGGATAAAAATACGACATTCAAAGTGGAAGCGAGACGTGGAAAGAAAAGCTATCCGAAGAATTCTATGGAGATTAACTGTGATTTGGGAGAAGCAATCTTAGATGCGTTTCCGGAGATTCGTGTCGATGTGCACAAACCAGCGATTAAATTAAATGTAGAGATTCGAGAGAAGATTTATATCTATTCTGAGATTATTCCAGGACCGGGAGGAATGCCGGTTGGAACAAACGGGAAAGCGATGTTGCTATTGTCAGGCGGTATAGACAGTCCGGTGGCAGGCTATATGGTATCAAAACGTGGAGTTGCGCTGGAGGCGACATATTTCCATGCACCGCCGTATACAAGTGAACGTGCAAAACAAAAAGTAGTAGATCTGGCAAAACTGGTATCAAAATATTCAGGACCGATCAAGCTGAATATTGTCAACTTTACAGATATTCAGTTGTATATTTATGAAAAGTGCCCGCATGATGAGCTGACGATTATTATGAGAAGATATATGATGCGAATCGCAGAGCATTTCGCAAAAGAGAGCGGATGTTTAGGGCTGATCACGGGAGAAAGTATTGGACAAGTGGCGAGTCAGACAATGCAGAGTCTTGCTGCGACAAACGATGTGTGCACTCTTCCGGTATATCGTCCGGTTATTGGATTTGATAAACAGGAAATTGTAGAAATTGCAGAAAAAATTGATACATTTGAGACTTCAATCTTACCGTTTGAAGACTGCTGTACAATTTTTGTCGCAAAACATCCGGTGACAAAACCGAACATTAATATCATTAGACGCTCAGAAGAAAATCTAGCGGAGAAGATTGATGAATTATTTGAGACTGCGATAAATACAGTGGAGACAATTGTTGTCAAACCTTAGATAAAATGCAGCAGTTCTGGCATGAAAGTTTGAAATAACGGAACTGCTGTAAAAAAAGATGCCCCGCCAAAGGCGGAGCATCTTTTCAATCCGATTATTATACTGTGTATGCAGATAATACTTCCATGATAGTATCTAAGTTAGCGTTATCAGCGTGAATGTTTAATGTGATCGGTTTGGATAAATCTAAGCTAAAGATTCCCATAATCGATTTTGCGTCGATAACATATCTTCCAGATACAAGATCAAAATCAGAATCAAATTTGCTGATATCATTTACAAATGATTTTACTTTGTCGATTGAATTTAAAGAAATATCTACTGTTTTCATTAGAAAAAACCTCCTTGAATTTTGTTTTGTTCTATGACTATCTTAAAATGGATGGACACAAAAGTCAAGAAATAAATTGCCAAAGAAAACCGTAACATTTTCGGCAGATTAAACATATATAGAGAGAAAGGAAAAGAATATGAAAAGAGCAGCATTACATAATTTGGGATGTAAAGTAAATGCATATGAGACGGAAGCGATGCAACAGCTTTTGGAAGAAAATGGATATGAGATTGTGCCGTTTAAAGAAGGCGCGGATGTGTATATTATCAATACATGCACAGTGACTAACATGGCGGACAGAAAGTCCCGTCAGATGCTCCATCGTGCAAAAAAGATGAATCCGGATGCAATTGTAGTTGCAGCTGGATGCTATGTGCAGGCAAAAGAAGCAAGCGGAGAAATTGACGAGAGTATTGATATCGTTATCGGAAATAATAAAAAGAAAGATCTGATTCAGATTCTGGATGGGTTTTATGAGAAAAAACAAGGTCAAAATAAGGCTGTAATTGATATTAATCATACACACGAATATGAGGAGATGCACTTGAATAAAACAGCAGAACATACGAGAGCATACATCAAAGTACAGGATGGCTGCAATCAGTTTTGTACCTACTGCATCATCCCGTTTGCAAGAGGAAGAGTGCGAAGCCGTGCAAAAGAAGATGTGGTTCGGGAAGTGACAGAACTTGCAGCAAACGGCTATCAGGAAGTTGTGCTGACTGGAATTCACTTGAGTTCTTATGGCGTGGATTTAGAGAATGAGAATTTACTTTCTCTGATTTTGGCTGTAAATGAGATTGAAGGTATTAAAAGAATTCGGCTTGGTTCATTGGAACCACGGATTATTACAGAGGATTTTGTGAAAACGATTTCGGGTCTTGAAAAGATGTGTCCGCATTTTCATCTTTCGCTGCAAAGCGGATGCGATGAGACCCTTCGCCGAATGAATCGAAGATATACTTCTGAGGAATATTATGAAAAGTGTATGCTGCTTCGCAAATATTTTGCGCATCCGGCTCTTACAACAGATGTGATTGTAGGATTTCCGGGGGAAACAGAAGAAGAATTTGAAAAATCAAAAGCCTTTATCGATAAAGTGGATTTTTATGAGACGCATATTTTTAAATATTCAAAGCGGGAAGGTACAAAAGCGGCAGTGATGGACAACCAGATTCCGGAGCAGATTAAAACAGCGCGCAGTAATGAACTTCTTGAGTTGGGTCAAAAAAAGAGAATAAAATACGAAGAACAGTTTGTAGGAACTACGGTAGAAGTTTTGATGGAAGAACAGATAAAAATCGACGGAGAAAACTATCAGGTCGGACATACAAAAGAGTATGTGAAAGTTGCATTAAAGACGGAAGCAAATTTGCAGAATAAGTTAGTAGATATCCAAATTGATAATCATTCACAAATTATTCATTGAATTTCACAGAAAATTATATTAAAATAGAAAGTGAAGTAAACAAAAGGACGTGAGCAAATGAGTGAATTAAGTAACACACAATTTTTTCAAGTGGGGAACGCACCACAAATTCAGGCAAAAGAGATTCTTGAAATTGTGTATAAAGCTCTGCGAGAAAAAGGGTACAATCCGGTGAATCAGATTGTTGGCTATATTATGTCTGGAGATCCTACTTATATTACGAGCCATAATGGAGCAAGAAGTCTGATCATGAAGATGGAACGAGATGAATTGGTAGAAGAGATGCTGAAGTCGTATATCGAGCATCATTCATGGGAATAAAATAGTTATGAGAGTGATGGGATTAGATTACGGCTCAAAGACCGTGGGAGTGGCGATAAGCGACCCGCTGGGAATTACAGCTCAGGGAATAGAGACAATTCATCGTAAAGCGGAGAACAAGTTACGTCAGACACTTGCTCGTATTGAAGAATTGGTGAAAGAATACGAAGTGGACAAACTTGTACTTGGCTTTCCAAAGCATATGAATAATACAATAGGTGATCGTGCGGAAAAATCTTTGGAATTAAAAGCAATGCTGGAGAGACGGACAGGTCTTCCGGTTATTATGTGGGATGAACGTCTGACGACTTTGGAGGCAGAACGGACATTGATTGAAAGTAAAGTAAGACGCGAAGACCGGAAAAAATATGTGGATAAGATAGCGGCAGTTTTTATATTGCAGGGATATTTGGATTCGATTCGCATGAATCACGAATAGGATGAAAGAATTCTTAAGGAGAGTTTATGGAAAAAATTAAATTTGTGTTTGATGATACAAAAGATGAAGTGGAATTTTTTGTGTTGGAACAGACAAAAGTAAATGGAAATTCGTATATTTTAGTGACGGATTCCGAAGAAGATGAGGCGGAGTGCCTTATTTTAAAGGATACAAGTGCGGCAGAGGATGTGGAGAGTCTCTACGAAGTAGTAGAAGACGAGAACGAGCTTATGGGAGTGCTGAAAGTATTCGAGGAACTATTAGAAGATATTGATATTGATATGTAACAGATGGCTGCATTTTGAGGGGGGCACTATGTCAATTAACCAGGAAGAGTTTAAAGAAATGTTAAAAGCCAAGGGATTGAAGGTGACGAATCAGAGACTGATTGTTTTAAAAGTATTGGATAAGCATCGGGATATCCATATGGCAGCAGAAGATATTTATAAGTTAGTAAAAGCGGAATGTCCGGATATCGGACTTGCTACAGTGTATAGAACGGTACAGTTGTTGTTGGAGATGCAATTGGTGGATCGGATCAATTTGGATGACGGTTGTGTACGGTATGAGATTGGGCATCGGGTAGATGGAGAATCAAAACATACACATCATCATTTGATTTGCAAAGATTGCGGAAAGGTGTTGTCATTTAACGATGATCTTTTAGAGGAGTTGGAAAATCACATAGAGAAAATGACGGGATTCCGTGTGTTAGACCACGAATTGAAATTCTATGGACAATGTAAGGACTGCGCCGAAAAAAGTGCAGAAAAAGTTACATAAAACACATGGAGGTGTAAATTTGAAAAAAGAAAGTAACTCAAAATTGAAAATTATTCCACTCGGCGGATTAGAGCAGATTGGAATGAATATTACTGCCTTTGAATATGAGGACAGTATTATAGTAGTGGATTGCGGATTGGCATTCCCGGAAGATGATATGCTTGGAATCGATCTTGTGATTCCGGATATCACTTATTTAAGAGACAATATTAAAAAAGTAAAAGGATTTGTTATCACACATGGACATGAGGATCATATTGGCTCTCTTCCGTATGTATTGAAGGATATGAATCTCCCGATTTATGCGACAAAGCTGACAATGGGGATTATTGAAAATAAATTAAAAGAGCATAATCTGCTTCGCAGTACAAGACGAAAAGTAGTGCGTCACGGACAGTCGATTAATTTAGGACAGTTTCGTATTGAATTTATCCGTACGAACCACAGTATTCAGGATGCGGCAGCGCTTGCAATTTATTCGCCGGCGGGAACTGTAGTACACACAGGTGACTTTAAGGTAGATTACACACCGGTATTTGGCGATGCCATTGATCTGCAGAGATTTGCAGAGATTGGTAAAAAAGGTGTTTTGGCGATGATGTCAGACAGTACGAATGCAGAGAGACCGGGATTTACGATGTCTGAGCGGACAGTTGGAAAGACATTTGATCAGATATTTGCGGAACACCGTAATACAAGAATTATTATTGCGACATTTGCGTCCAATGTAGACCGAGTACAGCAGATTATTAACTCTGCATATAAGTACGACAGAAAAGTAGTTGTGGAAGGACGCAGTATGGTCAATATTATCTCGACAGCGTCAGAGCTTGGATATCTTCACATTCCGGACAAGACATTAATCGAGATTGACCAGCTGAAAAATTATCCGGACGAAAAGACAGTTTTGATCACGACAGGAAGCCAGGGAGAGTCAATGGCTGCATTGTCACGTATGGCGGCAGACATTCATAAAAAAGTGACAATCAAGCCGGGAGATACCGTTATTTTCAGTTCTAATCCGATTCCGGGGAATGAAAAGGCAGTGTCACGTGTGATTAATGAATTATCACAGAAAGGGGCAGATGTCATTTTCCAGGATGCCCATGTATCAGGACATGCCTGTCAGGAAGAACTAAAGCTGATCTATTCCCTGTTAAAACCGAAATATGCAATTCCGGTACATGGAGAGTATCGTCATTTGAAAGCAAATGCAAAATTGGCAGAAAGCCTTGGTATTCCGAAAGAAAATATTTTCATCATGCATTCCGGAGACGTGCTTGCATTAGATGAAAAAGAGGCAAAGATTGTAGATAAAGTACACACCGGAGCAATTTTAGTCGACGGACTTGGCGTTGGAGATGTGGGAAATATCGTATTACGTGATCGTCAGCATCTGGCGGAAGATGGTATTTTAATCGTTGTTCTTACGTTAGAAAAGAGAACGAATCAGCTTCTTGCAGGACCGGATATTGTATCCAGAGGATTTGTGTATGTGAGAGAATCTGAGAGTCTGATGGAAGAGGCAAGACAAGTTCTTCAGGAAGCACTGGAGAAATGTCTGACGAACCGGAATGCAGACTGGAGCCGTATTAAGCTTGTGATACGTGATACCATGAATGAATTTATATGGAAGAGGACAAAGAGAAAACCTATGATTCTTCCGATTATTATGGATGTATAGAATTAGAGAGAAAGACGGGGAAAATGATTTCTCCGTCTTTGGTTTCGTTATGAATAGAGGAAGGTAAGGGACATGATAGTAGATGAACGTATGGTGACGTTTATTCATTCGCTGGAGACGGAAAACAGTGAGATACTGGAGACGATAGAGAAAGAAGCGCTCGATACTTATGTGCCGATTATCCGAAAGGAGATGCAGAGCTTTTTGAAAGTACTTTTGCAGATCAAAAAGCCGATGCGGATATTGGAGGTCGGAACAGCAGTTGGATTTTCCGCACTTTTGATGAGTGAATATGTTTCGGAAGATTGTAAGATTACAACAATCGAAAAATATGAAAAGCGGATTCCGATCGCCCGCGAGAACTTTAAAAGAGCAGGAAAAGAAGAACAGATCACACTGCTTGAGGGAGATGCACTGGAAATCTTAAAATCACTTGATGAGACGTATGATTTTATTTTTATGGATGCGGCGAAAGGGCAGTACATTTATTATATGCCGGAAGTGGTTCGTCTGTTGGAACATGGAGGTGTGCTGGTGTCAGACAATGTGCTGCAAGAAGGAGATATCATTGAGTCCCGGTTTGCGGTAGAACGCAGAAATCGCACGATCCACAGCAGAATGAGAGAATATTTATATGAATTGAAACACCATAAATTATTGGAAACTTCCATTATCCCATTGGGAGATGGAGTAGCACTTAGTACAAAGATAAGAGAGGAATAAAAAATGGCAAGACATCCTGAATTATTAATTCCGGCAAGCAGTCTGGAAGTATTGAAAACAGCAGTTATGTTTGGAGCCGATGCGGTATATATTGGAGGAGAGGCATTTGGACTTCGGGCAAAAGCAAAGAACTTTTCGATGGAAGATATGCGGGAGGGAATCGCATTTGCCCATGAGCATGATGTGAAAGTGTACGTGACTGCAAATATTTTAGCTCACAATGATGATTTGGAAGGCGTGAGGGAATATTTTCAAGAATTGAAAGAAATCAAACCGGACGCGCTCATTATCGCAGATCCTGCAATTTTTGAGATTGCGGGCGAGATTTGTCCGGAGATAGAGCGTCATATCAGCACGCAGGCGAATAACACAAATTACGGTACATTTAATTTTTGGCATAAGCTTGGCGCAACCCGTGTGGTTACAGCGAGAGAATTGTCTTTGGAGGAGATCAGAGAGATCCGTGCAAATATTCCGGATGATCTGGAGATTGAGACATTTGTACATGGTGCAATGTGTATTTCTTATTCAGGACGCTGCCTTCTGAGTAATTTTATGGTCGGAAGAGATGCGAACCGAGGAGCATGCACACATCCGTGTCGATGGAAATATTCAATCGTAGAGGAGACAAGACCGGGCGAAGTGATGCCGGTATTTGAAAATGAAAGAGGCACTTATATTTTTAACTCGAAAGATTTGTGCATGATCGAGCATATTCCGGAACTTTTAGAATCTGGAATTGACAGCCTGAAAATTGAAGGTCGTATGAAGACAGCGCTTTATGTGGCGACTGTTGCAAGGACATACCGTAAGGCAATTGACGATTATCAAAAAGATCCGAAACTTTACGAAGAGAATATGCCATGGTATTTGGAACAGATATCTAATTGCACATACCGTCAGTTTACTACCGGATTTTTCTTTGGAAAGCCGGATGAGACAACACAGATCTATGACAGCAATACCTATGTGAAGGAATATACCTATCTTGGTATTATCGGAGAAGAAAAAGAGGGAACCTATCGGATTGAACAGAGAAATAAATTCTCTGTCGGAGAGACGATCGAGGTGATGAAGCCAAATGGCGAGAACGTTGAAGTCACTGTAAAACGGATTCTCACAGAGGACGGAGAGGAGCAGGAAAGTGCACCGCATCCGAAACAGGTGTTGTATGTGGATTTGGGAATCAAAGTGGATGCATATGATATTTTAAGACGACGTGAACCATAAGAAATTGTGGCAGTTAGAACTGCGGGATTCTAAAAAAATTCCCGCAGTTTTTCTATTGCACTTTTTTCAATACGAGACACATAGGAACGAGAAATACCAAGCTGAGCGGCGATTTCCCGCTGTGTATATTCTTCCTCGTCGTAGAGACCGTATCGCATTTTCAAAACAAGCCGCTCGCGAGGTGAAAGTTCAGATTCAACTTTTGTGTAGAGCATTTTAATATCCTCTTTGAGAGCAACCTTTGTCTGTGCATCATCATCGTCAGCTTCTATGATGTCAAAAAGCTGTATTTCGTTTCCTTCACGGTCTGTGCCGATTGGTTCATAGAGAGAAATCTCTTTCGATACTTTCTTTTTGCTGCGCAGCATCATCAAGATCTCGTTTTCAATACATCTTGCAGCATAGGTTCCGAGACGATTATTTTTAGAAGGATTAAAAGTTGCAACTGCTTTGATCAGCCCGATCGTTCCGATGGAGATCAAATCTTCCGGATCATCGTCTAAGTATTGATATTTTTTGATGACATGGGCGACAAGGCGCAAGTTCCGCTCGATCAAGATGTGTTTCGCCTCAAGGTCACCCTCGATATATTTTTGTATATAGTATTGTTCTTCAGCTGCAGTTAGGGGAATTGGAAATGATTTCAAGGAAAGCACCTCTTAGCGTATTTAGTATAATGTATGTGCGGACAAAAATATTTGTGCTTTTCCACTTACAAATATTGACAATGAATGAGAAGTATGTAAGAATAAGAGCACTATATTTCAGAAGATATTCGTTCTTCTATAGTACTATCAGGCAGTTCTGCCAGAGATTTCAACTAAGAAAAAAGGAATAAAGAAAGGAGCGTGCAAATGATTGTTTAGCACAGTATTATCCGCTGCACTACAAGGATTACAGGTAGAATTTATTGATGTGGAGGCGGATTTAAGCAATGGATTACCGATGTTTCATATGGTAGGATATTTATCCTCAGAAGTAAAAGAGGCAGGAGAACGGGTACGAACGGCAATTCGCAATTCGGGGCTTGTGATTCCGGCGAAGAAGATTGTTGTGAATCTTTCACCGGCAGATGTCAGAAAGAGAGGGACAGCATTTGACCTTCCGATAGCGGTGTCAATTTTGGCATCACTTGGAGTGGTAAGTCAGGAGAGGCTTGAAAAAACAGTTTTTGTTGGAGAGCTAAGCCTTGACGGAAGGGTGAGAAGTGTGCCGGGAATTCTGCCGATTGTCCTGGAGGCAAAAAAACATGGTTTTCAATCCTGTGTGGTGTCAAAAGAAAATGAAAGTGAAGGAAAGCTTGTCGAGGGAATTGAAGTGATCGGAGTGGAAAATTTAAAAGCGGCATGCGATGTGCTCAATGAGGGCGTTGCTGCAGATCCTACGGAGACAAGAACGGTGAGAGATGCAGGAGAGCATACATACGAATTGGATTATCAGGATATCAAAGGGCAAAAGCTTGCAAAGCGGGCGGCCGAGGTGGCAGTTGCAGGGAACCACAATATGTTGATGATCGGACCGCCGGGAGCTGGAAAAACAATGATTGCAAAGCGGATACCGACGATTTTGCCACCGCTGACAAAAGAAGAAAGCATGGAATTGACAAAGCTTTACAGTATTGTTGGAGGATTGAATGCAAACCAGCCATTGATTTTGGAACGGCCATTTCGGGAGGTACATCATACAACGACAAAGTCTGCGTTGATAGGGGGCGGTCTGATACCTCGGCCGGGAGAGATTAGTTTGGCAGATAAAGGTGTTTTGTTTTTGGATGAGATTGCAGAATTTCAAAAGCCGGTGCTGGAAATGCTAAGACAGCCACTTGAGGAACATTTTATAAAAATCATAAGAAATCGGGGAGTGTATCATTTCCCGGCAGAATTTTTGCTGGTGGCGGCTATGAATCCATGTCCTTGTGGAAACTATCCTGATTTGAATAAGTGCCTTTGTACGTCGACTCAGATTCAAGCGTATTTAAGTAAGATCAGTCAGCCGCTATTGGATCGAATTGATATCTGTGTTGAGGCTGAACGTGTGGCTTACGAGGATTTACAGGGAGCCCGTGAAGAGTCTTCAAAGGATATCCGAGAGCGTGTGATCATGGCAAGAGAACGGCAAAAGGAACGGTATAAAGGGGAGGGGATTACAACAAATTCACAGTTGAATGCAGAGAAGATAAAGCGATACTGTATTCTTGGAAGCGAGGAGGAAAAGATGATGCGGCAGGCGTTTGAAAAGTTAAATCTCACAGCGAGAATGTATCACAAAATCCTCTGTGTCGCCAGAACAATTGCAGATTTGGCGGGCGAGGAGAAAATCGGTTTGGCGCATTTGAGAGAGGCGATCGGATACAGGACATTGGATAAAAAATATTGGGGCAGGTGACAGGATGAAATATGAATATTGGTTTGCAAATATAAAAGGAATTGGCAATCAGAAAAAGAAAAGAATTCGTAAGCGCTTGGTGAGTGCACAAGAGTTATATTATATAGAAGAAACAGGCTTACAAGCACTTGGAGTGGAAGAAAAGGATGCTCAAATTATTCGGAAAAGTATAGAAACATGGGATTTGGAGGAAGAATATGAGAGGATGCAACAGAAGAAAATTCAGTTTTATCCGTTTTTTCACAGCGATTATCCGGAAAAATTAAAGCAAATCAGTTCACCGCCATATGCGCTTTATGTAAAGGGGAGACTGCCAAAAGAAGACAGGCTTTCAGTGGCGATTGTAGGAGCACGAGAATGCAGTCCTTATGGGAGACAATTGACAAAGGAATTTGCAAAAAAACTGGCAAGTGCAGGAGCGCAGATCATAAGCGGTATGGCAAAAGGGATTGATGGAGCCGGACAGATAGGAGCATTGGAGGAAGGCGGAGATTCCTATGGGGTTTTGGGGTGCGGGGTGGATGTCTGTTACCCTAGAGAACACATTGAGCTGTATACGGAGCTGGAAAGAAAAGGCGGGATTTTATCAGAGCAGCCCATCGGGACAAAGCCGCTGCCGCAGTTTTTCCCTGCCAGAAATCGAATTATCAGTGGACTTTCAGATATCGTACTTGTGATGGAGGCAAAAGAAAGAAGTGGATCTTTGATTACCGCAGATATGGCATTGGAGCAGGGAAAGGATATCTATGCACTGCCGGGACCGATAAACAGTCAGCTGAGCAGGGGGTGCAACCGCCTGATTAAACAGGGTGCAGGGATATTGTTATCGCCTGAGGATCTCTTAGAAGAGCTATCGTTTGTTTGTGAAGAAAAAGTGAAAAAATTAACGGAAAATAAAATAGCACTTGAAAGTCCAGAAAATTTGGTGTATAGTTGTCTCGATTTGTATCCAAAGAACCTAAACGAATTGGCGGACCTTACAGGGCTGACAATTCCGGCGTTGATGGATGTGCTGGTGAGTTTAGAGTTACAAGGATATATTCGTGAATTTTCAAAAAATCATTATGTTAGATTGAGATAGATAGAACGATAGTGGAGGAATTATAAATGGCACGTTATCTTGTAATCGTAGAGTCTCCTGCGAAAGTAAAGACAATTAAAAAATTTTTGGGGAGTAATTATGTTGTTACGGCGTCAAACGGGCATGTACGTGATTTGCCAAAGAGTCAGCTTGGAATTGACGTGGAACATGACTTTGAACCAAAATATATTACCATACGCGGAAAAGGGGATATTCTTGCTAATTTAAGAAAAGAAGTGAAGAAAGCGGATAAAGTATATCTTGCAACTGACCCCGACCGTGAGGGAGAAGCGATTGCATGGCATTTGTCAAAAGCGTTAAAACTGGAAGACAAAAAGATGTACCGTATCAGTTTCAACGAGATTACCAAGAATGCGGTAAAAGCATCGATCAAAGACGCAAGAGAGATTGATATGAATCTGGTAGATGCACAGCAGGCAAGAAGAGCGTTGGATCGAATTGTTGGCTATAAGATCAGTCCTCTTCTCTGGGCAAAAGTAAAGAGAGGCTTGAGTGCGGGACGAGTACAGTCTGTGGCGCTGCGCATTATTGCAGACCGTGAGGAGGAGATCAATGCATTTATTCCGGAAGAATATTGGACACTGGATGCAAAGATTAAAGTAGAAGGGGAGAGAAAGCCTCTCCTTGCAAAATTCTATGGAACAGATGGGAAAAAAATAGTCATCCATTCAAAAGAAGAACTGGAACAGATTATGAAGGCAGTCGAGGATGTACCATATTATGTAGACGATATCAAAAAGGGAGAGAGGACAAAGAAAGCACCTCTTCCGTTTACTACGAGTACATTGCAGCAGGAAGCATCAAAAGTGCTGAACTTTGCAACACAGAAGACAATGCGAATTGCGCAGCAGCTCTATGAAGGAATTGACATCAAAGGAAATGGAACAGTCGGTGTGATCACGTATCTGCGTACAGACTCAACAAGAATTTCCGAGGAAGCAGATGCGAATGCAAGAGAATACATTTCGCAGAATTATGGAGAGAGCTATGTATCGGCGGTGGCGAAAAAGGCGGATGACGGGAAGAAAATTCAGGATGCGCATGAGGCGATCCGTCCGACAGATATCACAAGAACACCGGCGGCTTTGAAAGAATCCCTTACAAGGGATCAGTTCCGATTATATCAGCTGATCTGGAAGCGATTTGTGGCAAGTAGAATGAACCCGGCAAAATATGAGACGACTTCGATCAAAATTGCAGCTGGCGAGTATCGTTTTTCTGTTGCGGCATCCAAAAACGTATTCGAAGGATTTCGGGCTGTTTATGTGGAAGCGGATGAGGAAAAAGAAGAAAACAATGTACTTGTAAAGAGCATCGATAAGGATTCGAAGCTTACAAAAGAAGAACTGGATCCAAAACAGCACTTTACACAGCCGCCGGCACATTATACAGAGGCATCACTTGTAAAGGCATTAGAAGAGCTCGGGATCGGGCGTCCAAGTACGTATGCGCCGACAATTTCAACAATCATTGCAAGAAGATACGTGGCGAAGGAAAACAAAAACCTTTACATGACAGAGATTGGTGAAGTTGTAAATAATATCATGAAACAATCGTTTCCAAGCATCGTAGATGAGAATTTTACAGCAAACATGGAAGGCCTGCTCGACATGGTTGCAGAAGGAAAAGTTGCCTGGAAGTCTGTGATCAGTAATTTCTATCCTGATTTGGAGGAAGCAGTGCAAATAGCTGAAAAAGAGCAGGAAAGTGTCAAGATTGAAGATGAAGTGACAGATGTAATCTGTGAAGAATGTGGAAGAAATATGGTGATTAAATACGGGCCACATGGCAGATTTCTTGCATGTCCGGGGTTCCCGGAATGTAGAAATACAAAACCATACCTTGAAAAAATCGGTGTACCATGTCCGGTATGCGGAAAAGATGTGGTTCTTCGAAAGACAAAAAAAGGAAGAAAATATTACGGATGTGAAGATAATCCGACTTGTGAATTCATGTCATGGCAAAAACCATCCAAAGAGAAATGTCCGAAGTGCGGAAGCTATATGGTAGAAAAGGGAAATAAACTGCTCTGCTCAAATGAAGAATGCGGGTATAAAACAGATATAAAAAATGATGAAAAAAATGAATGAAATGTTGAAAAAAAACAAATTGTATGATAACATACAACTATACACATATTTTTTCTGAGTTGTGTGTATGATTAGGTAAATAGTTTGTAAAATCAAGTGTCACATAATGGAGGCGAAGATATGAGTGTACAATTATTGGATAAGACTAGAAAAATTAACAGATTATTGCACAATAACAATTCAAGTAAAGTCGTGTTCAACGATATCTGTGAGGTATTAAATGAGATTCTCGCATCGAATGTATTAGTGGTGAGCAAAAAAGGAAAAGTGCTTGGAAGTGGCCAGTGGAAAGATGTAGAAGTGATACATGAGCTGATCGATAATGAAGTTGGAAGCCATATTGATGAGATGCTCAATGAAAGACTGCTTAGTATTTTGTCGACCAAAGAAAATGTGAATCTTCAGACACTTGGATTTTCACCAGAGGTTGTCAAAGGATATCAGGCGATCGTGACACCAATCGACATTGCGGGAGAAAGACTTGGAACGTTGTTCATTTATAAAAAAGATGAACTTTACGAGATCGATGATATTATTCTAAGTGAGTATGGAACAACTGTCGTGGGACTGGAGATGCTGCGCTCTGTCAATGAAGAAAGTGCCGAAGAGATTCGAAAGGAACAGATTGTGCAGTCGGCGATCAGTACACTTTCCTTTTCAGAATTGGAAGCAATCATTCATATTTTTGATGAATTGGAAGGAACAGAAGGAATTCTTGTGGCGAGCAAGATCGCAGACAGAGTTGGGATTACGCGATCTGTCATCGTGAATGCACTTCGAAAATTCGAAAGTGCCGGGGTGATTGAATCACGTTCGTCCGGTATGAAGGGAACATATATTAAAGTGGTAAATGACTATATTTTTGAAGAACTAGATGCGATCAAAAAGAAAAAATTGAAATAACAATAAGAGAAGGGGGTCAGAGTTCTGGCTCCCTTGAGTTGTACAAGGAGAGGGAAACATGTACGAAGGGAAAAAAGCAGAGTTAGAAATGAAAAAAGCGATTCTTGCCGGAGGAATATTGGAATCAAAAGTATTTCAGTGTAAGATTTTAGCATATCACGCGGAGGAGGAACGCGTATATTTACTTTTAGAAGATGATTCACTTGCGGATATTGTACTTGATGCAGTCTATGAATGTCGGATAGAGACAGGAACAACATGGCACGGCAGTGAGGGAAGAATAAAAGAACGCTACTACAATGAACACGGAAAAATTTTAGAATTCCAAATAGAAAATGGATTTTATAAAAATAGTATAAAGTCTGTTGACAAACAGGAAGTGGAGTGATATTTTATAACTAAAGCAAATTAGCACTCGGACAAAGTGAGTGCTAATAAACTGATAACATAGTATGAAGGAGGCAGTTTGATATGAAATTAGTACCATTGGGAGACAGAGTCGTATTAAAACAATTAGAAGCAGAGGAGACAACCAAATCCGGAATTGTATTGCCGGGACAGACAAAAGAAAGACCTCAGCAGGCAGAAGTTGTTGCGGTAGGACCAGGTGGAATGGTTGATGGGAAAGAAGTAACAATGCTCGTATCAGAAGGAGATCAGGTTATCTATTCGAAATATTCGGGAACAGATGTAGAATTAGATGGTGAAGAATATATTGTTGTAAAACAAAGTGATATTTTAGCTGTTATTAAATAATAAAAAGATAATAGGAGGCAAATAATCATGGCAAAAGAGATTAAATATGGAGCAGAAGCCAGAAGTGCTTTAGAAGCTGGTGTAAATCAATTGGCAAATACAGTAAGAGTAACATTAGGACCAAAAGGAAGAAATGTAGTGCTTGATAAATCTTTTGGCGCACCGCTTATCACAAATGACGGAGTGACAATTGCAAAAGAGATCGAGTTGGAAGACGCATTTGAAAATATGGGTGCACAACTAATTCGTGAAGTTGCTGCAAAGACGAATGATGTTGCCGGAGATGGTACAACAACAGCAACTGTTTTAGCTCAGGCTATGGTTCATGAAGGAATTAAGAACCTTGCGGCAGGAGCAAATCCAATCGTACTTCGCAAAGGTATGAAGAAAGCTACAGATGCAGCTGTTGAAGCTATCGCATCTATGAGCAGCAAAGTAGAAAGTAAAGAGAGAATCGCAAATGTTGCGGCAATTTCAGCAGGAGATGTGGAAGTTGGAGCAATGGTAGCAGATGCGATGGAAAAGGTATCGAATGACGGTGTGATTACAATCGAAGAATCCAAGACAATGAAGACAGAATTGGATTTGGTAGAAGGTATGCAGTTTGACCGTGGATATATTTCAGCATATATGGCTACAGATATGGAGAAGATGGAAGCAAACTTAGAAGATCCATATATTTTGATTACAGATAAAAAGATTTCTAATATTCAGGATTTATTGCCACTGTTAGAGCACATTGTACAGTCAGGAGCAAGACTTCTTATTATTGCAGAAGACATCGAAGGAGAGGCGCTTACAACATTGATCGTAAACAAATTACGTGGAACATTCAATGTAGTTGCAGTGAAGGCACCTGGATATGGCGACAGAAGAAAAGCAATGTTGGAAGATATTGCAATCTTAACAGGCGGACAGGTGATTTCTGAAGAACTTGGATTGGACTTAAAAGAGACGACACTTGATCAGTTAGGTCGTGCAAAATCTGTAAAAGTACAGAAAGAAAACACAGTCATCGTAGATGGAATGGGTGACAAAGATGCAATCAATGGTCGTGTTGCACAGATTAAGGCGCAGATTGAAGAGACAACATCTGAATTTGATAAAGAAAAATTACAGGAAAGACTTGCTAAACTTGCAGGTGGTGTAGCTGTTATCCGTGTGGGTGCAGCGACAGAGACTGAGATGAAAGAAGCAAAACTCCGCATGGAAGATGCACTTTCCGCAGCGAGAGCAGCAGTGGAAGAAGGAATCGTTGCAGGTGGTGGATCTGCTTATATCCACGCATCAAAACAGGTTGCGAAGCTTGCAGATGAATTAGAAGGAGATGAAAAGACAGGAGTTAACATTATCTTGAAAGCTTTGGAAGCTCCATTGTTCCACATTTCAGCAAATGCAGGACTGGAAGGCTCTGTAATTATCAATAAAGTAAGAGAACAAGAACCAGGAATCGGATTTGACGCATATAACGAAGAATATGTAGATATGGTGAAAGCGGGAATCCTTGATCCGGCGAAAGTGACAAGAAGTGCATTACAGAATGCAACAAGTGTTGCATCAACATTATTGACAACAGAATCAGTAGTGGCAAATATCAAAGAAGACGCACCGGCTATGCCAGCAGGTGCACCTGGAATGGGTATGATGTAATCAATGATATAAAATCAGAAGGCGGAGCTGTGAGACAGTTCCGCCTTTTGATTTTATGATAATTTAATTAGAAGAAAGCTTGTAGAGTATATTGAAGTTGTGCTACAATAATAATATGAATTTACAAGTGGAGGTTAGTATGAGTGACTATTACACAGAACAATTAGTAAAACAAAAAGCAAAAGCATCATCAATGATAGCAAAGACAGCGTTGATAGCAGTTACGGTGTTGTCGTTTTTTCTTGTGCTGCTGTTTCCGATGGCGATGATTATTCCGGTCATTATGGTTGTTGTGGATATCGTTTTATTCAAGCGTTTTGATCTGGAATTTGAATATCTGTATGTCAACGGAGATCTTGATATTGATAAGATTATGGCAAAACAAAAAAGAAAAAGAGTGTTTGAGATGAATGTAAGAGATATGGAAGTACTTGCACCTACAGGCTCTATTGAACTGCAGCAGTATCAGAGAACAAAAACATATGATTTTAGTTCCGGAGTGGAAGGCGCAAGAACATATGAGATGGTGACAATCTCTCAGGGACAGACTGTGAAAATTATTTTTGAGCCAAATAAAACGATTTTGGAAGGCATGAAAATGCTTGCGCCGAGAAAAGTGTTTATTTAGTCTTGACAGAAACGAATCTTTTTTGTAATATAACACTACCTTATAAAAAACGTTTATATAAGGAATTATTTATAAGTATTCCTTATTAGTGTATTATTATACAATAATCAGACCAAAAAGAGAAAGAGAGGATGAAAGATCATGGGAAAAATTATTGGAGAAGGTATTACATTTGATGATGTACTGTTAGTACCTGCATATTCAGAGGTAATTCCAAACCAAGTAGATTTATCAACTAATTTAACTAAAAAAATCAGATTAAACATTCCGATGATGAGCGCAGGCATGGATACTGTAACAGAACACCGTATGGCAATTGCGATGGCTCGTCAGGGAGGTATTGGTATTATCCATAAAAATATGTCGATTGAACAGCAGGCAGAAGAAGTCGACAAGGTAAAACGTTCAGAAAATGGTGTCATCACAGATCCATTTTCGTTGTCACCAGAGCATACACTGCAAGATGCAGATGATTTGATGGGAAAATTCCGTATTTCGGGTGTACCTATCACAGAGGGGAAAAAATTAGTTGGTATTATTACGAACCGTGATTTAAAGTTTGAAGAAGATTTTACAAAGAAAATCAAAGAATCAATGACTTCGGAAGGATTGATTACTGCACCGGAAGGCATCACTTTGGAAGAAGCAAAGAAAATCCTCGCAAAAGCAAGAAAAGAAAAATTACCGATCGTAGATAAAGATTTTAACTTAAAAGGTCTTATTACAATCAAAGATATTGAAAAGCAGATCAAATACCCATTGTCAGCAAAAGATGAACAAGGACGTCTGTTATGTGGTGCGGCAGTTGGAATTACAGCAAACTGCGTAGAACGTGTGGATGCGCTTGTAAAGGCTCATGTGGATGTTGTTGTTATGGACTCAGCACATGGACACTCTGCGAATGTAATCAGAACAGTGAAGATGGTAAAAGAAAAATATCCGGATCTTCAGGTGATTGCAGGTAATGTGGCAACAGGAGAGGCAGCAAGAGCTTTGATTGAAGCTGGAGTAGATGCGGTGAAGGTTGGTATCGGACCTGGATCCATCTGTACAACACGTGTTGTTGCAGGTATCGGTGTGCCACAGATTTCAGCAATCATGGACTGCTATGAGGCAGCAAAAGAAGCTGGAATTCCAATCATCGCAGATGGTGGTATCAAATATTCAGGTGATATGACAAAGGCGATAGCAGCAGGTGCCAATGTATGTATGATGGGAAGCATTTTTGCGGGATGTGATGAAAGCCCTGGAACATTCGAATTATTCCAAGGAAGAAAATATAAAGTGTACCGTGGTATGGGATCTATTGCAGCGATGGAGAACGGAAGTAAAGACCGCTATTTCCAGACAGATGCAAAGAAACTGGTTCCGGAAGGAGTAGAAGGTCGTGTCGCATACAAAGGAACAGTAGAAGATACTGTGTTCCAGCTTATGGGAGGTCTTCGCTCTGGTATGGGTTATTGTGGAACGCCTACGATTGAAGATTTGAAAGAAGAAGGAAGATTTGTAAAAATTTCTGCAGCTTCTTTGAAAGAAAGTCATCCACATGATATTCATATTACAAAAGAAGCACCAAACTATAGTGTAGATGAATAAAAGAATTATGTAAAAAATAGATTGCGTATTAGCGCAATCTATTTTTTATGTGTGCCGAGCATAGAAATTTGCTTCATTTTACAAAAAAAGTACAAAATCCTAAAAAAAGTTCATACCTGAAAACAAGAAATAAAAAAGATGATAATATACCTCAAAAAAATCCTAATAGCAAATTTTGATTTTGTGATACGTTTATCGTATCAGAATAAAATTAGGAGGAAAAGAGGATATGAAAAGAAAAAAAAGGTATCAATTGATAGCCGGAGCAACAGTACTTTCAATGTGTGTATCACTTGTAAATCCAGTTGTCTATGCAGAAGAGTCTAAGCAGGATGCAAAGGTGAGCGCGGGGGATATCAAATTGAATCCAGAGGTTCATTATCAGACTTTAAAAGGGTGGGGGACTTCTCTTTGCTGGTGGGGCAACATTATCGGTTCATGGGGAGATGCTGATTACAATAATAATGGCACTCCTGACAGAGAGGAGATTGCGGAGTTAGCATTTTCACCGGAATATCTCAATCTGAATATTGTAAGATACAATGTAGGAGGCGGAGATAAAGAAGATACAAGTATCAAACGATGTGAAGGAATTGTTCCAGGATGGACAGAAGACATGACTGGTAAGAAAGATGGAACAGGAACATTTGATGCAGAGACATTTTATAATAAAAATACGGAAGAGATGAGCGATGCGGGACAAATTTGGATGATGGAACAGGCAAATGAGTACCGTAAAGATGAAAAGGATATCATCAATGAAGTATTTTCTAATTCTCCACCGTATTATATGACAAAGTCAGGTACATCTACCGGTGGGTGGAATGCAGAAAACAATCTGAAAGAGGAATGCTATGATGATTTTGCGACATATATGGCAAGAGCAACAAAGTGGATTGACAATAATCTAGAAGAAAAATATGGAACTGGCGTAACATATGTAGAACCAATGAATGAGCCGGATACAAGCTATTGGGCAGCCGGAAGTACGAAACAGGAAGGATGTACATTTGCACCGGGAAAAGCACAATCTGAGATGTTCCGGCAGATGCAGACTGCACTAGATGAAGAGGGACTAGATAATGTGCAGATTACAGGAACAGACGAAACAGCACTCTGGAATGCAAACAACTCTTTCTATAAGTTGGAAGACGACGTGAAAGAGAATATGACAACAATTGGCGCTCATACATATGGTGGAAATGACAGTGAGAGAAAGACTCTTTTACACACAGCAAAATCGTATGATAAAGATTTGTGGATGTCAGAGGTTACCAAAGGAGGAGGAGCTCATTGGGAAGGATCTCATGACAGCATGGATGCAGTAAATGCAAAATCGCAAAGTGAAGGCATTATGGCAGACTTAAAATATATGCAGCCGACAGCGTGGATTGCATGGCTTGTGGCGGACAGCGAATATGAATGTTTGCAGACAAATTCTAACTGGGGATTGCTGCATGCTGTATTTGAAAAAGACGGACAGCCGGTTCCGGATTATCACACAAACCTTGTAGATGAAAACGGAAATCGAAAAGACGGCGTTCCGGGCGAAGGATACTGGGCAGTGACTAAACAGTTCTATACAATGATGCAGTATAGTAAATATTTAAAAGCCGGATATACGATGATTGATATTGCAGATGGAAATATGTGTGCTGCAGTTTCGCCAGATGGAGACGAGATTGTCATTGTAGCTCAGAATTTTGGAAATGACAGAACAACAACAGTAGATTTATCCGATTTAAATGGACCGGCAACAGCAGAAGTTTATCAAACATCTGATGCAAAAAGCTGTGAAAAAGTTGAGACACAAGATGTAACAGACGGCGTATTAGATATCACACTTCCAAAAAATTCTGTGACAACTTATGTGATTCAGGCAGAAGACGGAAGTGCACTGTGCAGTATGGAAAACTATGCAAATATCGTGGGGGCAGATGTTGTAAAACCGGAAGAAGACTGGACATCTGATAGAAACAAGTTTACATATGAAGGTTCATGGGGAGAATCAGCAGATGAATTTGGCGGTGGAAAATATACAACAAGCGCAGGAACATCTGTCACATTTACTTTCGAAGGAGAGCAGGCTGCAATTTATGGAACAAAGGGTTCTGAAGCAGGAAAAGTATTAGTTTCTGTAGATGGCGGTGAGGCGAAAGAAGTAGATCTTTCCGGGAACGGAAAAGATGGAGATGCACTCATTTATTACACAGGAAAATTGGAAAATGCAAAGCACACAGTTATGATTTCAAAGGCAGAAGGACATGAAGAAAAGCTGCTGGAAATCAATCATGCAAAAGTGATTCACGGAGAATTTATCGAACAGGCAGAAGGTGTGGAATCATCGGGAACTGTATTTACAGTAAGCGGTGTGAGACCGATTCTTCCGGATAAGGTAAAGGTGGTATCCAATCAAGGAAATATAACAGAAAAAGCAGTTGTATGGGATGTGGAAGGACAGGACTTTACATCTGACGTGAAACTTACAGGTTCTGTGGAAGGAACAGATAAAAAAGGAACAGTAGATGTGAAAATTGTTCCAGAGCATATGGCATACTATATCGACTGTAACAGTCCGAAATCTCCGGCATACGCATCAGTAGATGCATATGCAGATTTGTTAAATGAAGTTCCGGATCAGGCATATGAAAAAGATGCTTGGGGCTATGTGGAAACTTATGGTGCACACGATACGGACGAATCAAATTTAAAAGACGCTTATGAGACAGGATGGTGGGCAAAAGAAGGACAGTCCATTCAGTATACAATTCCATTAGAAAAAGGTAGTTACAAAGTAGAATTTGGATTTAAAGAATGGTGGAAAGATTATAACTCAAGCCGTCCAATGAAAGTTTCTATGGTACAGGGAGAAACAAAAACAGAACTAGGTACAACAAATACATGGAATGGTGGTAACTGGTGGAATGATGCCGAATACGAAATTACTTGTGAAACGGCAGGAGACGTCACATTTGAAATTGCAAAAAATGGTGATTTGGATCCGGTACTTTCTTTTATTAAAATTCAGAAAGTATTAGATACGGAAGCTTTGAAAGGTGTTTTGGCACAAGCGGCACAGATAGACAGAAGTCAGTATTCTGCCAAAAAATTAAAAGTATTAGACCAGACAGTAGAGGAAGGACACCCACTTCTCTATAAAGCAGAGGCAACACAGAAACTGATTGAAGAAGCGACAGATAAAATTCAGACAGCTCTGGACGCACTTGAGGCTGATACTGGAATTGAACTTACTCAGCAAGAAATCGAGGCGAATGATTATGTACTTTATACTGTAAATTGCGGTACTCCTGATGTATCGGTTCTTCCAAATCCGGAAAGTGAGAGAATGGGACTTTTACAGTCTTCTTTTGATCAGCCATACGGTGAAGATAAAGAAAAGGAGACAGCTTTATCTATATGTCAGAAAATGTGACATTTGATAAAGATAAGAGTACCCTCGGATATTCTTTCGAAGTACCTGATACAATGGAAGGAATGGAAGAAGACACTTATGAAGTTACAGTTGCATTTAAACTTCCGAATTGGGATAAACGTGTTGTCAATGTGATGCTTGAAGGATCTACAGTGGCAACTGATATTTCATTAGAGCAAAATAGTTGGGTAAGCAGAACATTTACAACAAAAGTAACAGATGGTGAATTGAATGTGCTTGTAAAAGCGCCGAGAAGAACATCGACAAAACAAGATCCGATTCTCAACTATATCAAGGTGCGTGCCGTGAAAGACACAGAACCGGTTATTCCGAATTATACATCATTTACAGGTGTTGCCGGTGAGACAATGTACGATACAAACGGAAATCAAATTCAGGCACACGGAGGCCAGATTCAGAAACTTACGGTTGACGGTGTAACAAAATGGTATTGGATCGGAGAAGACAAGACGAATGATTATCGTCCATGCGGCGGAATCCATATGTACAGCTCTGAAGACTTATACAATTGGAAAGACGAAGGTGTTGTCTTAAAGACGATGGAATCCATGGAGCAATTTGAGTCAGATCCGTATTTTAAAGAACTATATGGAAATGAAACACAGGAACAAAAAGAAGAAGTATTCGTTGATCTTGATAAAAACAATTGTGTTATGGAACGTCCGAAGATGCTCTACAATGAGAAAACGGATAAATATGTAATTTGGTTCCATGCAGACGGAAGATATCCGGGAAGTGACGCCGATTATGGAAAAGCTAAAGCAGGTGTTGCAATCGGAGACAGCCCGACAGGACCGTTTAAACTGTTAGGAAGCTACAAATTAGATTACGACAAGAGTGAAAATCCAAATTACGGATATGACGGATGGGAAGAAAGAGGATCTGTCCGTGACATGAATCTCTTCAAAGATGATGATGGTCAGGCATATGTTATCTATTCATCAGAAGGAAATGAAACAACATATATATCTAAACTGAATGAAGAGTATACAGCACTTGCGGTATCTCCGGAGGAATCAGTGGAAGGTGTGGACTATACAAGGAACTTTGCAGGTTGGTCGAGAGAAGCGCCGGCGATGTTCAAATATCGTGACAAATATTATATTATTAATTCTGGCTGTACAGGATGGAGCCCGAATCCAGCGCAGTATTTTGTAGGAGACAGCCCGATGGGACCTTTTGAAGCCATGGGAGATCCTTGTACAGACTGGGGAAGCGGAACAACTTATGATACACAAAGTACTTGTGTTATTCCGGTAGATCCTGAAAATGCAAAATATATTTACATGGGTGACCGCTGGAATGCAGGAGACTTAAGTGAATCTAGATATGTATGGCTTCCGATTGAATTCCAGCCAGACAATAAGATAGCTCTTCGAAGATATGAAAATTGGACATTGGAAGAGTTAGAGGGCAAAGGACTCTTCGAAGTAAAAACAGAACTTCCAAAAACAGTATCCTCCATCGCAGAAATCGGAGAATTACTTCCATCTGAAGTGACAATCTCTTATGGAGCAGAGGATGAAAAAACACCGGTGACATGGAATGTCGGAGCATATGACGAGGACAAACTCGGAACTGTGACGGTGACGGGAACATTGACAGAGAAAGACAGAACATTTACACACGAGATTCATGTGGTAGATGAGAAGATAAAATATTTCTTTGACAGTGCGGCAGAAGAGTCAGTCTACTATGATTACGCAAAAGAAGTGCTTGGCAACAAGTTGCAAAATAACAAGCCGGATCAAAAATATACATCTGAAAACCATGCAGGTTATACAGGTATTACAAAGCAGGAAAACGGCGAGAACTTTGACTTAGGTATCCATGAAGGAAGAAACTATATTGAGACAGGATGGTGGGCAGCGGCTAACAAAAATATCGAATATGCATTTGATGTAAAACCGGGAGAATATACGGTGTCAGCCGGATTCCAGGAATGGTGGAATACGACACGTCAAATGAAGATGACAATTTCTATGGGAGACACAGTGCTTGAAGAACAGGCATTTACGTTGCAGAATGATAGTTCTGATTTGCAGATCAACCAGAAGTTTATAGTTGAGACAGAAGGCACTGTGAAAGTAACAGTTAGCAAGAAGGGAAAACACCGGAATCTGTACAGGTATTAAAAGATGCAATTGCTAAGGCAGAAGAACTCATTGAAGATGGAAATGTACTTCAGGAAGAGATTGACGCGGCAACAGAAGCCTTGTTGAAAGCAATAGGCGGACTGGAAGATATTGTTTTGGCTGATAAGACAAAATTAAAAGATTTACTGGAAGATTCACAGAAATATGTGGACAAAATCGATCAGTATACGAAAGTGACTGCGGATGCGTTTGCGGCGGCAAGAGACTCGGCGCAGGCAGTATACGATGATCCACAAGCAGCACAGGAGCAGGTAAATACAGCATATGATGTACTTCTTCAGGCGATTTTTGGTCTTAGAGAGATTCCGGATAAGAGCAAACTAGAAGAGTTGCTCAAGGAAGCTCAAGGAATTGATCTTGCCAAGTACACAGAAGAGACAGCAGCAACTTTCCGCACAGCATTAGCAAAAGCTGAGACTGTATTTGAAAACAAAAATGTATCTGATACAGATGTAAAAGAGGCAGAAAAGATGCTTCGTGCAGCATTTGATGGACTACAGAAAAAGAAAGTCGTAGAAAATCCAAATCCGAACGAGAAATCAGAGTCAGCAAGAACAGGGGATAGAATGCCGATAGCTGGATGGTTAGTTGCTATGGTGGCAGCAACAATTCTTTTTGTCAAAAGAAAAAGATCTAAAAACTAAAAATATTACAGAAAAAAGTGCAAGAATCGAAAAATAATTCTATTCAGTCTTTTGAAGAATAAAAAAAGTGAAAATACGAATGAAAATAATCCTATTAGTAAAATGTTCATATGTGATAAAGTCTTATTATCAAATCAGTTCAGGATATATGAAGGAGGAAGAAATTATGAAACTAAAAAAAGTAGTGGCTATAGCATTGGCAGGAGTAATGACTTTTAGCCTTGCAGCATGCGGAAGCTCAAATGAAGGAAAAAAAGAGAGCAAAAAAGATGATAAGAAATTGACAATATGGGCATGGGATGAAGCTTTTAATATTAAAGCGGCAAACGAGGCAAAAGAGATTTATACAAAAGATCATTCGGATGTAGAAGTAGAAGTTGTAACAATGGCTCAAGATGATATAGTAGCAAAATTGAATACAAGCTTGTCGTCAGGTTCGTATGAGGGTCTTCCGGATATTGTGTTGATCGAAGATTACAGAATTCAGGGATATTTAACAGCATATCAGGATGAATTCGCAGACTTAAGTGATATTGCAAGTCCAGATGATTTCGCTTCTTATAAAACTGGTGTGAATCAGGTAGATGGAAAAATGTATGGTATTCCATTTGATAGTGGTGTAGCAGCTGTATTCTATCGCACAGACTTAATTGAAGAAGCGGGATATACAGCAGAAGATATGCAAAATCTCACATGGGATAAATATATTGAAATCGGAAAAGCGGTGAAAGAAAAAACAGGAAAACATATGTTGACATTGGATCCAAGTGATATTGGACAGATCCGCATGATGCTTCAGAGTGCTGGCTCATGGTATACAGATGAAGACGGTAATGTTGATATCAAAGATAACGAAGCTTTGAAAGAGGCATTTGCAATCTATAAAGAAATAGTAGATTCAGGAATTTCAAAACGGGTAGCTGATTGGGATCAGTTCGTTGGTGCATTCAACAATGGAGAGGTTGCAACAGTTCCTACAGGATGCTGGATTTCACCATCTATTTTAAAGGCAGAAGACCAAAGTGGAAAATGGGGAGTGGCAGAATTTCCAAAAATGACAAACGTTGCAGAATCCGTAAATGCATCTTCTATCGGTGGTGGTGGATGGTATGTCCTGAAAAATGTAGGACATGAAGATCTTGCAAAAGACTTTTTGAAAGAGACATTCGCTTCTAATACAGAATTGATGAACCAGTTAGCTGTAGATATTAATCTTGTAAGTACACTAAAAGCAGCTCAAACAGTAGAAAACTATAGCAAAGGCGTAGAATTCTACGGAGGACAGGAAGTATTTGCTGATTTTGCAGAATGGCAGAATGAAGTTCCAACAGTTAACTACGGACAAAATACATATGCAATTGAAGACATGATGACAGAGGCATTACAACAGATTCTTGCAGGTACAGATGTAGATAAAGTATTATCTGATTATCAGAAACAAGTAGAGGCGGCAGTTGCGAAATAGGAACAGTCACGGGGCGAGAACGAGAAAGATCTCGTCCCTCATTTTTTGAGGAGGCAAATCATGAGAAGAAAAACAAATGGTTTGAACCCAAAGTTGAATCGTATAGGATGGTTATTTATCATTCCGAGCTTAGTTTTGATTGTGACATTTGTATTTTATCCTATGATACAGGCATTTATCACATCATTTCAGACAGGTGTCGGCAACAATTTAACTTTTGATGGGTTGACAAATTATAAGAGATTATTGACAGATACAACATTTAAAAAAGCATTGATAAATACAGTATTGTTCTTGGTTATCCAAGTGCCGATTATGATTTTATTGGCATTGGTCATTTCGTCCATGCTGAATGATAAGAAACTGAAATTCAGAGGAGTATTTCGTACAGCAATCTTTTTACCATGTGTGACATCATTAGTAGCATATTCTATTATTTTTAAAAGTTTATTTGCAACGGATGGTTTCATTAACTCTTTACTGATGAATCTGCATGTGATTTCAGAACCGATTTCATGGATTACACATCCGATTTGGGCGAAGATATTGATCATTATTGCGATTACATGGCGCTGGACAGGTTATAATATGGTGTTTTATCTGTCAGGATTACAGAGCATTGACGATTCGATTTATGAGGCAGCAAATATTGACGGTGCAAATGCATTCCAAAAATTCAGATATATGACATTGCCGCTGCTGAAACCAATTATTCTTTTTACGACAATAAATTCTACAATTGGTACGCTTCAGCTGTTCGATGAAACGATGAATATTACCCAGGGAGGACCGGCAAATGCGACAATCACGATTTCGCAGTATATTTACAATCTCTTGTTTAAATATTCACCAGATTTCGGATATGCAGCAGCAGTTTCCTATGTTGTCGTAGTGTTGATAGTTGTCTTATCATTTATTCAGAAGAAGGTAGGTGAAGGAAAAGATGCGTAAAAAAGTGTTAAATGTATTTCGATATGTTTTTTTGTCGATTGTATCGTTTATTTCGGTGTTCCCGTTCTTTTGGATGATTGTGGCGGCAACAAACAAGTCGGTAGAAGTTACAAAAGGAACAATGATTCCGGGAACATATTTTTTCGAGAATCTGAAAACATTGTTGGCGTCAGATCTTCAGTATGTAAATGCATTTAAAAACTCAATTATAATTGCGATAGTTACAACAGCGCTTGCGATGGTTGTGTCATCAGCGGCGGGATATGCATTTGTTGTGTACAAAACAAAAGCTAGAGAAAGGGTATTCAATTTTATCTTTCTGTCTATGATGGTTCCGTTTGCAGCATTGATGGTTCCTCTGTTCCGGTTGTTCAGTAAATTCTCTAACATGGGACCGCTGAAAGTAATTGCGTTGAATACACCAATGGCTGTTATTATTATCGCAATTGCCACAGCCTTTTTGATTTTCTTTTTCAAACAAAATGCACAGACATTTCCAAAGGAACTGATTGAAGCAGCAAGAATAGATGGCTTGTCAGAAGTGAAAATTTTTATTAAAATCTTTATGCCAACGATGAAATCAACATATGCGGCAGCGATTGTTGTAACATTTATGACAAGCTGGAACAATTATTTATGGCCGTTGATTGCATTGCAGTCACCAGAAAAGAGAACTCTGCCACTTGTACTTTCGGCAATGGGGTCCTCTTATACACCGGATTATGGTATGATGATGACTGCGGTTGTCATTGCAACACTTCCGACAGCGTTGATTTTCTTTGTGATGCAGAAGCAGTTTGTTGCAGGTATGACAGGTTCGGTAAAAGGATAAATATAGAAGAAATAAAGGAGAAAGAGATATGTTGGTGAGTGAACCAAGACTTACATGGTTGGAAGACCCAGAAGTGTTTGCTGTAAATAGAAAAGAAGCACATTCAGATCATGTTTATTATGAAAATACAGAAGAGATGGTGTTAGGGGCTGACATGCCTCTTCGCCAGTCTTTGAATGGAACATGGTATTTTAGCTATGCGAAAAATCCGACTGTGAGAGTGAAAGATTTTTATAAGAAAGACTTTGATTGCAGAATGTTTGATTCGATTGAAGTACCGGGACATATTCAGACGCAAGGATATGACCGATGCCAATATATCAACACGATGTATCCATGGGATGGAACAGAGTATCTGCGTCCGCCGATGGTATCGAAAGAATATAACCCGGTGGGAAGTTATGTAAAATACTTTGTACTTGAAAAAAATTTACAGGATAAACCGGTATTTGTTTCCTTCCAAGGTGTAGAGACAGCTTTTTATGTATGGCTGAACGGAGTGTTTATTGGATACAGTGAGGACAGTTTTACACCTGCGGAGTTTGAGCTTACCCCGTATCTTCAGGACGGTGAAAATAAACTGGCCGTTGAAGTTTACAAACGGAGCAGCGCAAGCTGGCTGGAGGATCAGGATTTTTGGAGATTTTCCGGAATTTTCCGCGATGTGTATTTGTATGCAGTTCCAAAAACACATATTGAAGATTTATCTGTAAAAAGCACACTGGACAATTCTTACAAAAACGGGAAATTATATCTCAAATTAAAAATTTCGGGACATACAGATTGTGCAGTAAAAGCAGTGCTTCTAAATGCAGAAGAAAAGATTGTTTTTGAAAAAAATATAAAGGGAAACTCTATATGTGAAATTAGCGGAGAAGTTGAAAATGTACATGCATGGAGTGCAGAAGACCCATATTTGTATCAATTATATCTGTATGTGGAAGATCAGAAAGGAAATCTGATCGAAGCAGTTCCGGAATTGGTTGGATTCCGAACATTTGAGATGATTGACAAAGTAATGCATATCAATGGAAAACGAATTGTATTTAAAGGTGTGAACCGGCATGAATTTAATGTGCGAAGAGGTCGTTCTATTAAGAAGGAAGATATGCTTTGGGATATTGAGTTTATGAAACAGCACAATATCAATGCAGTTCGTACTTCGCATTATCCAAATGAGAGTCTTTGGTATCGTCTGTGCGACATTTACGGAATTTATCTCATCGATGAGACAAACTTGGAATCCCACGGTTCATGGCAGAAGATGGGTGAGTGTGAACCTTCTTGGAATGTTCCCGGAAGCAGACCGGAGTGGAAAGAGGCAGTTTTGGATCGGGCGAAATCGATGTTTGAAAGAGATAAAAATCATCCATCTATTTTAATTTGGTCTTGTGGAAATGAATCTTATGCGGGTACTTGCATTGAGGCGATGTCAGACTATTTCCATGAAAAAGATGACACAAGATTAGTTCATTATGAGGGTGTATTCTGGAATCGTGAATTTGATCATATTAGTGATATGGAAAGTCGTATGTATGCAAAGCCGGCGGAGATAGAAGCGTTTCTAAGTAATGATCCGAAAAAACCATATATCAGTTGTGAATATATGCATGCAATGGGAAATTCTTGCGGTGGCATGAAATTATATACGGATTTAGAGTCAAAATATGAATTGTATCAAGGCGGATTTATTTGGGATTATATCGATCAGTCGATGCTTCGGAAGAATGAGCAAGGTGAGGAAGTGTTTGCTTATGGTGGAGATTATGATGACAGAGCAACAGACTATGAATTCTGTACAAATGGAATCGTATATGCAGATCGAAAAATCTCTCCGAAAGCACAGGAAGTAAAGCAACTCTATGCGAATGTGAAACTGACTCCGGACGAAAATGGAGTGCTTATAAAAAATGAGAATTTATTTATTTCCACAGAAGCTTATACACTTGTCTATCGTATGATGCTAGATGGTTATCCTGTCTTTGAAAGTATGCGAAACGTAGTTGTACAGGCGCAAGAAGAACAGTATGTGAAATTGGATTATCCAAATATAGATGAGCCTGGAGAGTACACTTATGAAGTGGCAATGGAATTGACGGAGGACACGATTTGGGCAGATGCAGGACATGAGATCTGTTTTGGACAATTTGTCAAGAAGGTTACGGAAGAGGAAGAACAAACGACAAAAAAGATGCAGGTGATTTATGGCGATGTCAATATTGGAGTGAAGGGTGAAGGCTTTCTGGCAATGTTCTCAAAAAGTGAGGGAGGTCTTGCATCACTTCAGTATGATGGAACAGAGTATATTACACGGGCGCCGAAGACGAGTTATTGGAGAGCATGTACCGACAATGACCGTGGGGCAAAACAGGGATTTGACCGCAGTATGTGGCTGACTGCCGGTTTGTATCAAAAAGTCATTGATGTGAAAGTGGAGGAATTGGAAGAACAGGTTCGGATTACGTTTGAGTATGAACTGCCGACGATTCCAAAAGCATACAGTACAATTTCCTATGTGATGTCAGGTGACGGTGTTGTGCATGTACACTTGTTGTACAAAGGGACAGAAGGTCTTCCTGAAATACCGGCATTCGGAATGGATTTCAAACTCAAAGAGAGATATCATAATTTTGAATATTATGGATATGGTCCGGAGGAAAACTATGTCGACCGAATGGAAGGTGCAAGACTTGGCATTTTTGAGGGTACAGCAAAAGAAAATTTATCGAATTATCTGATTCCTCAGGAGTGTGGAAATCGTGTAGGAACAAGATGGCTGAAAGTGACAGATGAGTATGGCAGGGGTCTTCAATTTACATGTGAAGAGATTCCATTTGAGAGCAGCGTCCTTCCATATAGCGCGTACGAACTTGAGAATGCATTACATCAGGAAGAATTACCGAAAATACATTATACATGGGTTCGAATTCTTGCAAAACAGATGGGTGTTGGAGGAGATGACAGCTGGGGAGCACCGGTGCACGAACAGTATCGGATACCATCGGATAAAAATTTGGAAATTGCTTTCCATGTCAGTAAATTGTGATATAATAAGATATAGTTGGGTAAAAGGGCGAAGGGTCGAAGATTCTTCGTCCTTAGACTATAGATTGAGGTGTAAGGATGGCAGAATATTGTAAAGTGGTAATTATTGATGATGAATTTATTATGCGTCAAGGAATGAAGCACATGCTGGAGTGGGAAAAGGAAGGTTTCCAAATTGTCGGTGAAGCTTCCAACGGGCAGGAAGGCTTGGAAGTGATTGAAAAGACAAAACCGAATATTGTACTCACAGATATCGTGATGCCTGTGCTTGATGGAATTGAATTTTCAGAAATTTTAAATAAACGTTTTCCGGAAATGCAGCTTGTGATATTGAGTAGTTACGATAAATTTGAATATGTGAAGGCTACATTTCTAAATGGGGTAGTGGATTATATTTTAAAACCGACATTAAATCCGGAAATTTTGCTTTCAACTTTGAAAAAAGTGGCTGGAAAAATTCCGGGAATGGAACTTGAGCGAAAAGAAATTGATTCCGTTCAAAGCCAGATGGAACGGTTTTTATGTGGTTATCAAGAAAAGTTAGATGAAGCATTGTTTGTGGAGTATTTTCCGCATACACTGTATCGACTTTTGGGGATCAATTTGAAAAAAGTGTGTGGAAATCAAAAAGATAAGATAGCATCTGTGCAGGAAAGTATTTTCGATTTTTTTCAGAGTAAGAAAGAGTATGTGCATTGCCATGTTTTTTTAGAGGAAGAGGTATTCTGTTGTATCTTTAACTTTCGTGTCAAAGATGAAAAGCTTGTATTGGCGGATATTGAAAGCTGTGTCGATAAGATGGCGAAAATGTATGGAAATGTATTTTTTGTGGTGGGAAAAAGTTTTGCCGGTATGAAGAACATAAAGGACTGTTATCAGAAAGAAATCAAAGATATGGTAAACAGGCAGTTTTATTTTAAGGAAAAATCACTGCTTGTATTAGAGATGCCACAAGTTTTGGAAAAAGAACAACGGTTTCCCTTTGCGGATTATTCAGAACTGTTACTTCATAGTCGATTTGCAGATGCAATTGCGATGCTCAAAAAATATGTGTTTTATTTGAAAGAGCGACAGGTAGAGGAGTACCGCTTGAAAAATTTGACCAAGAATTTATTATACAATTATCTGATGGAAATCGAGCGGTATGAAGTGGAAAGCGAGCAATTGCGGCAACAATATTTTAACTGGATTGACAATACACACTATATCGAAGAATTTGTGCAGGTGTTTCAAGATATTATAGAAAAATTGGAAGCATTGCGAGTTTATCAGCTAGAGGCAGAAGATGTTAAAATTTCGAAAATGAAAAAGTATATTAAAGAGCATTATCAGGAGCAGCTGGAACTTTCGGAAATTGCAGAAAATTTTAACTTTAATTATCATTATCTGTCTTCGTATTTCAACAAACATACAAAAGAAGGATTCAGCGGATACTTGAATAAAATCAGAATTGAGAAGGCTTGTGAACTTTTGCGAAAGGGAGATATGAGTATATCACAAATCAGTGCTGCAATCGGATATTCGGACCATAGTTATTTTTGCCGAGTATTCAAAAAAATGATTGGAAATACACCGAGCTCTTATAAAAGACAGATGAAAAAGGAGTAACACATGAAGAGGCAAATCCATATAAATATGTTATTTGTAAAAATTTTATGCACCGTGATTGTGGGAATCACTTGTCTTTCGGTGGCTCTTAGTACATTGAATTTATTTATTTCCAAAAAGGTATTTGTAAATAATTTTTCAGAATCACAGCGAAAAATTTTCAAGCAGATTGACAAAGAATTTTATAAGTTTTTTTCGGATGTGATTGAGATTACCTCGAAAGCAAATATGAGCTGGGCGGTTCGGGAATATCTAACGACACAGAATCAGACAGATGAAGAAGAGATGAAAACGATATATTATATGCAGAAACATATGAAAGAGACAAAAGTAGATGAGCACAGTGAGCTTGGTGTAATGCTGATGGGAATGAACGGGAAAAATTATATTTTGAATAATGCCAGAAAAGATATCTCAGCGGAGGCAATTTTGCAAAGTGAAGTGGCGAAAAAGGCGATGAGCAATCCAGGAAAGCTGATTTGCGAGTATGAAGAAAAAGGATACACCGACGATCAAAAAAATGTGCCGGTTTTGGTGATGGCAAAGAGTCTGAATTACAGTGAGAAGGATGTTTGCGATGGAATTATATTTATATCGATCAAAGAATCTGAGTTTCAAAAAATGTACGATTATTTTACATCGGATACAAGTGATATTATTATCTTGAATCAGAATGAAAAGGTGATCTCTTCAAATGAGCGAGAATATTTAAACGGTGAAGGCAAAAAGGAATTGGAGATGATTTTGGATCAAGTCGACGGTGAAGGGAAGAGTCTGGGAAAGATGTATTTGACGCAGAAACTTCAAGGTACAAACTTTCGGATGGTCGGCGTTATAGATCCGGATTTTGCATTCATACAGCAGTATCATCTGAAAAGCAATATACTTCTCACGCTCGGCATTACGGTTTTGATAGGACTGTTTGTATTTATTTTTATTAAACAACAGACGAGACCATTATCAAAACTGGCAGATAAGATGAGGCTTGTGCAGGAAGGAAATATGCAGGAATATGTAGATGTGGAAGGAACAGAAGAAATTCAAGAACTTTCGAAAGCTTATAATACGATGCTGGAGCGAATCAATCAATATATAGAAGAACGCATGAAAATTCAGGAAGAAAAACGAAACGCGGAAATTCACGCATTGCAGATGCAGATTAATCCACATTATATGTATAATACATTGGCAAGTATAAAGTGGTTGACATGGCAGGGGGATGTGAAAAAATCGACCGCAGTCATCGATGCCTTTATTTCCTTGCTTCGCAATACGATAAGTAATACGGATGAATTTGTGACAGTAGAACAAGAAGTGGCAAACTTGAAAAATTATGTTTTGATTAATCAGACGAGATATGGAGATGCAGTCGGAGTCGAATTTTATGTAGTGGACAAATGTAAAGAATATCTCGTTCCAAAGTTGATTTTGCAGCCTTTCGTAGAGAATGCATTTTTTCATGCATTTCCAGAAGGAATGGAGGGGGAAATTTCCGTTTTTATAAAAGAAGAAAAGAAATATCTGAGATTTGACATTGAGGATAACGGTGTAGGAATGGATGCAGAGCAGTTATATACTTTGAATAATAAAAAAGATAAAAAAAGTGAACATTTTACAGGGATTGGAATTAACAATGTAGATGATCGTATTAAATTGATTTATGGTATGGATTACGGAATCAATATTGTTAGTGAAAAAGATAAAGGGACAACAATTACAATTTTGTTGCCGAGAAAGGAAAAAGAACATGGCAATTCAATTTGATAAAGAAAAAAATATATTTACATTAGAGAGTAAAAATACTGCATATCAAATTATGATAGGAGATTATGGAGTATTACAACATCTATACTATGGAAAGCGGGTCGGTAAGTGTGATATGTCTTATTTAGTGCAGATGTACGATAGAGGATTTTCTGGACAAATACCAGATGCGGGTAATCGCCGGGAATTTTCGATGGATACACTGCTTCAGGAGTATTCCACATATGGAACAGGTGACTATCGTACAGAGTCATTGCGTATCATAGATGGGAATGGAGGATATGGTGCTGACCTTCGTTATGAATCGCATAAGATTTACAAGGGAAAATATAGTATTTGCGGGCTTCCTGCAATGTATGCGAAAGAAGAGGAAGCGGATACATTAGAAATTAAGCTTAAAGATTTCACAACAAATGTTGCGGTCATATTGTATTATGGCGTGTTTCATGAGTTAGACATCATTACAAGAGCTGTCACTGTAATTAATGAGGGAACAGAGACTATTATATTGGAAAAGGTGGCATCAGCATGTTTGGAGTTTTACCACAAAGAGTTTGATATGGTACACTTTCATGGAAAACATGCGATGGAGCGGGAACTGGAACGTCTTCCAATAAGGCATGGAATGCAGTCCATTGGAAGTGTGCGTGGGACATCCAGCCATCAGCACAATCCGTTTGTGATTTTATGCAGTAAAAATGCAACAGAAACGACAGGGGATTGTTATGCGATGTCGTTTGTGTATAGCGGCAATTTCCTTGCTGAGGTAGAAGTGGATCAAATTGAACAGACACGTATGGTTATGGGAATTCATCCTACGCAGTTTTCTTATCAATTAAAACAGGGAGAGGTGTTCGATGCTCCGGAAGTGGTAATGAGTTATAGTGGAGAAGGGTTTTCAAAACTTTCTAATACATTTCACAAGGCATATAGGAATCATCTATGCAGAGGAAAATATAAACTTTCGAGACGCCCGATTTTAATCAATAACTGGGAGGCTACCTATTTCCAATTTGATGAAGAAAAGCTATTTCAAATTGCAAAGGAGGCAAAAGAACTTGGCGTAGAAATGTTCGTTATGGATGATGGCTGGTTTGGAAAGAGGGAAGATGACACCTCTGGACTGGGAGACTGGTTTGTGAATGAAAAGAAGATAAAAGGCGGGCTTGGAAAGCTGGTAGAACGTATTAATCAGATGGGTATGAAGTTCGGAATTTGGTTCGAGCCGGAAGCTGTTTCGGAGGACAGTGAGCTATATCGGGCACATCCGGACTGGTGTCTTGCCATTTTAAACCGAAAACCAAACAGAAGCCGTTATGAATTGATCTTGGATATGGCGAGAGCGGATGTGAGAGAATATCTGTTTCAAGCTATGTGTGAGGTGTTAGATTCTGCAAATATAGAGTATGTGAAGTGGGATATGAACCGGAATCTGAGTGATGTGTGGTCTGCATATTTTCCGAAAGACAGACAGGGAGAAATTTACCACCGCTATGTACTCGGATTGTATGAATTGTTGGAAAAGCTGATTCAGCGATATCCGGATATTCTGTTTGAAGGGTGTTCCGGAGGAGGCGGGAGATTTGACGCCGGGATGCTCTATTATACACCTCAGATATGGTGTAGTGATAACACAGATGCAATTGAGCGGTTATCTATACAATACGGGACTTCTTTCGCTTATCCGATTAGCACAGTCGGATCTCATGTGTCGGTTTGTCCAAATCATCAGACAGGAAGAAACACACCGATGTATACAAGAGCAGTTGTCGCAATGGCTGGAAGTTTTGGGTATGAATTAGATGTGAACCAGCTGTGCGAAAAAGACAAAGAAGAGATTCGATATCAAATAGAAGCTTATAAAAAATACCAAAGCCTGATTCATGACGGAATATACGACCGTTTGTCAAATCCTTATGAAAACCATACGTATACAGCATGGCAATTTACAAGTGAAGATAAATCAGAGGTGCTTGTAAATTATGTGCTGACGAAAAAGCATGCGAATGAAAAAGTGTATTATTTGTATTTGCGAAATTTGGAGGAGGAAGCATTCTATCAAGACAAAGAAAATGGGAAAATTTATACCGGAGCCGCATTGATGTATGGTGGATTGCCAATGCCGAGAAATATTCAAGAGTATGAGGCCGTGCAGCTTTACTTTGAACGTTTGGAAAAAAGTAATTAAGAAAAAACTAAGCAAATTTTGAAATAATCCGTAGAAAAATATGTTAGAATCATATATCATATTTTGATATACGGGGGTTGTAGTATGACAGCAAATCACAGAAGAAAAAAAGGGAGAAGTAAGAACAGAATGAAACGGCGAATCCAACTCTATACACGAGTTGGCGCGGCCTGTCTGATTTTGCTTACGGTTGTGCTTGGGGGAATGAAAGTGTTTCATATTGGACCATTGGGTAATGGATATATGGAAATTACAGGTGCAGATATAGATGCTGCTAAGCCGGATATCGATGTGCAACTTTTAACGGTAAATGAATATTCTAGACCGGGGACAAAGACAGAGCGAATCAATGGAATTGTAATTCATTATACGGCGAATCCCGGATCGACTGCTATGCAGAATCGAAATTATTTTGAAGGCTTAAAAGACAGTCACATAACGAAGGCAAGCAGCCATTTTATTGTAGGATTAGATGGAGAGATTGTGCAGTGTATTCCGACGTGGGAGGAAGCATACGCATCCAATGACAGGAATCCTGACACGGTTTCTATTGAGACATGTCATCCGAATGAAGATGGAAAATATACACAGGCAACCTACAAATCTATGGTACAGCTGACAGCATGGTTATGTAAAAAATTTGATTTGACCGAAAAAGATGTAATTCGTCATTATGATATTACCGGCAAGATTTGTCCGAAATATTTTGTAGAAGATGAAGCGGCATGGGAAAAGTTTCGGGAAGATGTAAAAATTGTATTGGCTAAAATGTAAAAGAGTCCAACTCGGACTCTTTTTATCATGTGCGGTTAACTTACTTATTAGCAAAGATAATAGTTTTTATCTATAGATTATAGAGAGAAATTGTGATATACTTAACAAAACTTATTTGAAGGAGAGAGGCATATGAATTTAAATCAATTGCATTATTTTGTAACACTAGCCTATATGGAACATTATACGAAAGCGGCGAAGCAACTATCTATCACGCAACCAAGCCTCAGTCATGCAATTGGTATGTTGGAACAGGAACTGGGGACTTATTTATTTGAAAAACAAGGACGGAACGTAGTTCTTACAAAATATGGAAAAGTATTTTTGAAATATGCCGAGGAGTCTTTGCGGGTGTTGGATACCGGAATTAAAAAGACGAGATCGATGACAAGTGAGACAAGCGGTGAGATTGATATCGGATACATCTATACACAGGGGAGTGAATTTATACCGGAGCTGGTTAAAAATTTTTTGGACGAGAACAAAGAAAAAGATATCCAATTTCACTTTAACAATGGAGTGACAGAGGAGATTGTGAAAGGTATCAAATCAGAACGTTTTGACCTTGGATTCTGTTCTTATATGAAAAATGAGCCGGATATTGAATTTATCCCGGTTACAAAAGAAGAACTTGCAGCAATTGTGCCATATGGACACCCATTAGCAGATCGGGAGAGTGTAAAATTTGAAGAGATTGCCAGTTATCCTCAGATTTTTTTCAATAAAACGAGTGGACTTCGTGCGGTGATCGACGGGCTTTTCAAAGACGCAGATATTACTCCGGATATCAAGTACACGGTGGACGAAGACAGCGCACTTGCCGGACTTGTGGCAAAGGGATTTGGTGTCGGGATTGTACCGAATATTCCGATTTTGAAGAGCCTGCAGGTGAAGATTATCCCGATTGAAAAGCTGGCGTATCGAAGATATATTTATATGGCGATCATGCGGAACAAATATTTATCGCCGATTGTAAAGCAATTTCTGCAATATGTTCAAAAAAACTATAAAATAGAAATTGAACAATAGAAGTGTGTCGGCTATAATAGATGGAGAAAATAAGGGAGGTTTTACAATGCAGAAAGAATTTGATGTAATCGCATTGGGAGAATTATTGATTGATTTTACGATGCACGGGGAGAGTGAACAGGGAAACAATCTTTTTGAGGCGTGTCCGGGTGGGGCGCCTTGTAATGTGCTCGCAATGCTGAACAAGTTGGGAAAGAAGACGGCTTTTTTGGGGAAAGTAGGACAGGACCAGTTTGGAACACTGTTGAAAGCTACACTGGATGATGTTGGAATCGACACCTCCGCTTTATATATGGATCAAGAGGTGAATACCACATTGGCATTTGTGCATACATTTCCGGATGGGGACAGGGAGTTTTCGTTTTACCGGAATCCGGGAGCTGATATGATGCTGACAGCTGATGAAGTAGATGAAGAATTTGTAAAAAAGGCAAAGATATTCCATTTTGGAACATTGTCTATGACTCATGACGGAGTGAGAGAAGCCACAAAAAAAGCATTGAAAATTGCAAAAGACAATGGGCTGGTCATTACATTTGACCCGAATCTTCGACCACCTCTTTGGAGCTCATTAGAGCTTGCAAAAGAGCAGATGGAGTATGGATTCGCATATTGCGATGTTTTGAAGATTTCAGATAATGAGATTCAGTTTATCTCAGGAAAAGAGGATTACGATGAGGGAATCCGGTATCTGCAGGAGAAATATCAGATCCCGCTCATTCTTCTGACTATGGGGAAAGATGGAAGTCGTGCTTACTACAAAGATATGAGAGTGGAAGTTGCCGGACGCGTTGTGAAGGCAATCGAGACGACAGGTGCAGGAGATACTTTCTGTGGAAGCTCGATCAACTATGTATTAGAACATGGACTTGAGAATCTGACAGAGGAAAATTTAAAAGAGATGCTTTCGTTTGCAAATGCGGCAGCAGCATTGATTACGACTAAAAAAGGCGCGATTCGTTCAATGCCGGAAAAAGAAGATGTGCTGGCATTTATGGAATAAAAAGAGAAATGGATGAAGATTATGTTTGAACGTTTTTTTCCGGATGACTATGTCGCATCGACCTATGTTATTCCGTTTGAAAAATTATATGAAGAAGGCTATCGGGGACTGATTTTCGATATTGATAACACATTGGTTCCGCATGGTGCACCGGCTGATGAGAGGGCAAAAGCGCTGTTTGCGAGACTGAAGGCGATTGGATTTTCCAGTTGCCTGATTTCGAATAATCAGGAACCCCGCGTAAAGATGTTCAATGAAGAGATTCAGACGAACTATATTTTTAATGCTCACAAACCATCTACAAAAAATTACAAAAAGGGGATGGAGATTATGGGCACAACACCAGAGAATACAATTTTTATCGGGGACCAGCTGTTTACTGATGTCTATGGCGCAAAACGGGCGGGAATCCGAAATATACTTGTGAAGCCGATTCACCCCAAAGAAGAGATTCAGATTGTTCTGAAACGATACTTGGAAAAAATTGTATTACATTTTTATCGAAAAGAGAAAGAAAAACGGAAAAAGTAACTGTTCTTTGAGCAGTTACTTTTTTAAATCTATAGAGAAAATTTATCAAAAATGATGAAAATACCAATTTGTTTTATGGATGAAGAGTGCTTATAATAGTAGCTAAGAAAAGACAGAGGCCGGCGCCCAAGGCAATGTCAACAACCTCGTTTCACATGGATCTGAAACAATCATTTAGAAGGAGTTAGGAAAAAATGCAAAGCAAATATACACATATTTTTGAACCGCTTACAATTAAGCACATGACACTGAAAAACAGAATTGTTATGACACCAATGGGAACGAACTATGGAGAACAGAATGGAGAAATGAGTTTTCTTCATATCAACTATTATGAACAGAGAGCAAAAGGCGGAACAGGTCTTTTGATCGTAGAAAATGCAAGTGTAGATTCACCGGAAGGATCTAATGGAACAACACAGCTTCGTATCGACCACGACAGCTATATTCCAAGATTATTCAAATTGAGCGAGACAGTACACAAACATGGTGCCTGTATTGCAATCCAGATCAATCATGCTGGAGCTTCTGCGCAGTCTGCAAGAACAAATATGCAGCCGGTTTCTGCGTCGAATATTCCGTCAAAAGCAGGTGGAGAGATTCCAAGACCGCTTGAAAAAGAAGAGATTTTACGCATTGTAAAAAAATACGGAGAAGCTGCAAAGAGAGCACAGATCGCAGGATTTGATGCAGTGGAGATTCACGCCGGACACTCTTACTTACTCAGCCAGTTCTTGTCACCGATAACAAATAAGAGAACGGATGAATTTGGAGGTTCCCCAGAGAACAGAGCACGTTTTGCAAAAATGGTTATTGAAGAAGTACGTGCACAGGTAGGTCCATTCTTCCCGATTTTTGTAAGAATCAGTGCAGATGAATTTTTAGAAGGCGGAAACACATTGGAAGATACTTTGGATTATCTTCAGTATTTTGAAAAAGAGGTAGATGTATTTGACGTTTCCTGTGGTTTGAATGGCTCTATCCAATATCAGATTGATGCTAACTACCTGGAAGACGGATGGCGTTCTTATATGGCGAAAGCAGTCAAAGAAAGATATGGAAAAATTTGTATCACAATGGGAAATATCAGAGACCCACAAGTTGCAGAAGATATTTTAGAAAGAGGAGATGCAGATCTCATCGGTATGGGACGTGGTCTGATTGCGGATCCGGAATGGGTAAACAAAGTAAGCTTTGGCGATGAAAAAGAAATCCGTAAATGTATCTCATGTAACATCGGATGTGCAGGAAACCGTATCGGAGTAAACCGCCCAATCCGTTGTACAATCAATCCGGCTGTGAATGAAGGAGAAGGATACAAAAAACTTCGCGTGAAGAAATCTTGCAATGTTGTTGTAATCGGTGGAGGTACTGCAGGACTGGAAGCAGCATGTACAGCAGCTGAAGTTGGATGTACAACATTCTTGATCGAGAAAAAGGCAAATCTTGGAGGACTTGCAGCGGAGATTTCCAAGATTCCGGATAAAAAGAGACTGTCAGATTTCCCGAATTATCTGATTCACCGTGCAAGCAAGCTGAAAAACTTATTTATCTTTAAAAATACAGAAGCAACAATTGAGTTGGTTGAAAGCCTGAATCCGAACATTATTGTCAATGCGACAGGATCGAATCCATTTCTTCCGCCAATCAAAGGATTACACGAAAATATTGACAAAGAAGGCGGAAAAGTATCTTCTATCACAAATATGATCAACCACATTACAGAATATCCGGAAGACTTGACTGGAAAGAAAGTTGTAGTCATCGGTGGAGGAGCAGTTGGTCTTGATGTAGTGGAATTCTTCGCACCAAGACATGCGGATGTGAGTATCGTAGAAATGATGCCGGTTATCGGAAATGGAATTGACCCTGTTTCTAAAGTTGGAACATTTACGATGATGGATCAGTATGGAGTACAACAGCTTCCAAACACAGCTTTGTTAGAAGTAAAGAGCGATGCATTCCTTGTGAAAATGCCGGATGGAGAAGAGAAAGATCTCGCATTTGATTACGGATTTGTATGTCTTGGTATGAGAGCAAATGCTCCGATCTTAGATGCGTTGTATAATACATTTGGACACAGCGGAGATGTAGAGATTATGAACATCGGTGACAGTGTCCGTGCAAGAAGAATTATTGAGGGTACAACGGAAGGGCGTAATATCCTTGAAGTTTTGGAAAAAAGAGATTATTTATAGAATTTAATGCCTGTTTATGAGCAAAAATAGCTGCTTGCAGCGGAAAAGCACTGAAAGTGCGTTTCGCGAATGGCGTGGAGTGAACTGTAACATATAGCCTAGTAAATTGCAAGAAATATTGGACATAATTTAAAGAACAGATTAAAATAGATGTATGAGGTAGAAGTTGAAATAGTATACCTTGTACATCTTTTTTTGTTTGGAAAGGCGTGAAAAATGAGAAAAAAAGTATTAGATTTTTTGGGCTTTATTATTTGCGTGGCAGTTGTTTTAGGTATTGTTTCGGTAATCGCTCTTGTCGGTGGTTCTATTATGAAAATCTTTGGGTTTCGATATGAATCGGTTGGCAAAATTATATTGTTTTTTCTTATTTTTGCAATTGTAGGATTTCCGATGGAAGTGTTTGCACAGGCGTTGCCGAATGCACTGCTGTCATTAGACAGGATTTCTTTTATGAGTGCGAAAGTTTTGTTTGTTTTTTTAGACACTACAGCAACTACGATTGCAATGGTAGTTGTTGATCATTTTATGAAAAGTGTGTCTGCCTCGTTATTATCTATACTTGTGGTCGCATTTTTATTTGCAATCACATCTTTGGATGAGGTTAAGCGAGATTGCGATTGTAAAGATGAGAAGGAAAGATGGGAGGAAAAAGAGTCATGAGAAGTGTTAGGAATCGGAAGTTGTATTGTTGGATTATTATTAGTTGTTTTCGGTAGCATAATGAAAATGAAGGGTTGGAGGTGTATCAAATGAGAAAAAGATCTGTTGTATTAGGTGCCTGTATTTTTGCTGCGTTTTCATTAACAGGATGTAAAGATACGGAAACGCCGAAAGGGAATCCGACATTTAACGCAACTGTTTTGGAAATAGGTGAAAATACGATTTCAGTCGAACCTTTTGAAAATGAAGAGATATCAACAGGTGAAATTACGGTTACAACGGATGTTGTATCAAAGATTGAAGTACCGGAACTTGAAGAGGGAACAGAGGTATGTATCGTATATAATGGAGAAATTTTGGAGACTTATCCGGCTCGGATTAAAACCGTTTTTGCAATTTACCTGTTGGATGAAAATGGCGAAGCAATTATACCAAAGGACAGTGATTAAAGGAAGGAGCGCAAGTTAAAGAATATTAGGTCAGACCGGAATCTTTTTTGATAAATTTGACAAACCGGTTTGTGGCGGGAATCATATATTTGTCTTTCATATGAGCCATGTAGACCGTGTGGATGAGTTCTTCGCCGGCAACCGGAATTTTGGCAATCTTTGCATCGCGTATCGTGTCAACATCGGCAACGAGTGCGATTCCAAAGTCTTCTGCCACAAGTGCTGCGATAGAATATTCGTCTGGACAGTCGATGACAATATCCGGCTGGATCTGGTGCTTACGATATAATTTGTGAGTGTAAAGTCCAAGACCTGAATCACGGTCATATCCGATCACCGGATAATCCTGCAGTACTTGAAAAGGTACTTCTTTTTCATTTGCGAGCGGATGGTTTAACGAGGTGATGAGTAACATCTCCTGATGCAGGATTGGAGTAAACTGTACGGAAGGCTGATCTTCCACATATGCGCCAAAAACAACGTCATACATGTCGTTTTTCAGCCCGCGGATCAGGTCAATTGTATGTGCCTGACTGAAACTGAACGTCACTTGTTTATTTTCCGGAAGATTCAAAAAAGTACGCACCGTGTGCGGAATATAGTGGTTAGCGAGAGGGGATACATAGGCGATGTCGATGTGTCCCCCTTCTTGTGTCAGATGGTACATTTTCTGTTCCGCAGTGCGAACCTCTTCTAAAATGCGGTCAACGTGTTCTAAAAACATCTTACCGTATTTAGTGAGTGTGATGTTTCGTCCGTTTTTTTCAAAAAGAGGAATACCGAGTTCATTTTCTAGCGTATCCATAGAACGACTGAGACTTGGCTGGGAAATATTCAGTTCATTGGCGGCTAAGCGGAAATGTTCCAGCTGGGCAATTTTTTGAAAATATGTTAATTGATTTAATGTCATAGCATGTACTCCTTTCTCTACCTTACAGTATATCACAATTGATAGAAAAAAACTATCAAAAAATAACAAAAGATGTATTGGAAGTATTGATTGAAATCGTATATAATCACAGTAAAGAGGTTGTTTAAAATTTAACAAATGGGCAAAAGAAAAAACAATTCAAATTAAAAGGAGAGAAAAATCATGGCAGAAAGAATTACAGGTCACACAGAATTAATCGGTTTAATGGCTTACCCAATCAGACATTCAAGTTCACCGGCAATGCAGAATGAAGCATTTGCAAAATTAGGATATGACTATGCATACCTTGCATTTGAGGTGGACAACGATACATTAGAAGATGCGATCAAAGGACTTCGTGCATTAAAGATGAGAGGCTCTAACGTATCTATGCCAAACAAAACAGTGGTACATAAATACTTAGACGAGTTGTCACCGGCAGCGAAAATGTGTGGTGCAGTCAATACAATCGTAAATGACAATGGACACCTGACAGGTCACATTACAGATGGTATCGGTTATATGGCAGCATTAAAAGACAACAACATTGATGTTATTGGCAAAAAAATGACAATTGTCGGAGCGGGTGGAGCTGCAACAGCAATTGAAATTCAGGCAGCGCTTGACGGTGTGGCAGAGATGTCTATTTTTAACATCAAAGATAAATTCTGGGCAAATGCAGAAGAGACAGTAAAGAAAATCAATGAAAATACAAACTGTAAAGCGACATTATATGATCTTGCAGATCTTGACAAATTAAAAGAAGAGATTGCAGACAGCTATTTATTTGCAAACGGAACAGGCATGGGTATGAAACCATTAGAAGGTCAGACATACATTCCGGACAAATCGTTCTTAAGACCAGACCTGATCGTAACAGATGTTGTATATGCTCCAAGAGAAACAGCGCTGTTGAAGATGGCAAAAGAAGTCGGATGTAAGACAATGAACGGTCTTGGAATGATGTTATTCCAGGGTTCAGCCGCATTTGAATTGTGGACAGGAGAACCAATGCCGATCGAATATATGAAAGAAATCTTAGATATCAAATACGACTAAAAGAAAAAAGGAGTGCAGAGGAAAAGACGATGAATAAGAAATATTTACCAAGTGCATTGATTTTGTACTTAAACTATTTTATCCATGGTATTGGATGTTCTATATTGAGCCAGCAGGTTGTAAAAGAGATGCTGGCAGATCAGTGGGGAATGAACGATGCGATGAAAGTAACTGCAATCGCAGCCGCATTGGGATTGGGACGTTTGATCTCACTTCCGTTTGCAGGACCGTTATCGGATAAGCTTGGAAGAAGAATTTCGGTATTGATTGGTGTGGCATCTTATGTTATTTTCTTCGTAGGGATTGCTTTTTCACCAAACGTACAGGTTGCATATGTTGCAGCAGTTCTCGGAGGTATCGCAAACTCCTTCTTAGATACAGCTACATATCCGGCAGTTGCAGAGATTATGTACAAGTATACAGGTATTGCGACAATGGGAATTAAGTTATTTATTTCCGTAGCACAGCTTTTAATGCCATTCTTCTTAGGACTTGTGGCAGGAACATCTATGTCATACCTGACACTTCCACTTGTAGCAGGTATTATAATCGCAGTGCTCGGTGTGCTGGCAATTTTTGCACCGCTTCCGGCAGAGTCTGAGAGCGGAAAATCAGAGTCATTTATCAGTAACCTGAAAAATGCAAATTTCTCATTGGAAAGTGTAGCCTTGATTTTAATCGGTTTCACAAGTACAGCTACATTCCAGTTATGGTTAAACTGTGCGCAGACATTCGGAAAAGAAATCGCAGGAATCCCGTCTGAATCGGTATCTGTAATGCAGACATACTACTCAGCAGGAACTTTGGTTGCGTTGTTTGTGACAAGTATTTTGATCACAAAATTCAAACAAGTACGTTTTCTTGTTATCTATCCGGCGATTGCGACAATCATGTTGGTGTTAGTATATTTGATCAAGACACCTGCAATCTGCTACATCGGTGCATTTGTAATCGGTTATGCAGCAGCAGGAGGAGTTCTTCAGATGGCAACAGCTACTGTAAATGAACTGTTCCCGAAGATCAAAGGAACAATCACAAGCCTTGTTATGATTGCATCAAGCTTATGTAATTATACAATTTTAAGTGCGGCTGCCAATATGTCCGCAACAGGCGTTCTTGTAATGAACATTGTCATTACTGTAATCGGTGTGTTGCTTGCGCTGTTGGTAAATGCAAGATATGGAAAATTAGTAGAAAAAGTAAATACAGCAAAATAAATTTTAAAAATCTGTAGGAGGAAGTTTATGAATCCGGTAATCGTAAGAAATGTAAAGATCGGAGAAGGAGTACCAAAAATCTGTGTGCCGATCGTAGGAGTGACAAAGGAAGAAATTATCAATGAAGCAAAAACATTTGAAAATATTCCGGTAGATGTAGTAGAATGGCGTGTAGACTGGTTTGAACATGTTTTTGAATTTGAAAAAGTAGAAGAGGTTTTAAAAGAGCTGAGAGAAGCTTTGGGAGAGACACCATTGTTATTCACATTCCGTACTTCAAAAGAAGGTGGAGAGAAAGCAATCGAGGCAAAAGAATATGCAGAATTAAATAAGAAAGCTGCTGCGACAGGATATGTGGATTTAGTAGATGTGGAAGCATTTACAGGAGATGAGGTTGTAAAAGAAATCATCGAAGCGGCACACGAAGTGAATGTAAAAGTAGTCGCGTCTAACCATGATTTCGACAGGACACCTGAAAAAGATGAGATTGTTTCAAGACTTCGCAAAATGCAGGACTTAGGAGCAGACATTCCGAAGATTGCAGTAATGCCGAACAACAAAAAAGATGTTCTTGTATTGTTATCTGCGACAGAAGAGATGGCATCTGAGTATGCGGACAGACCGATCATCACAATGTCAATGGCAGGAACAGGCGTGATCAGCAGACTTTGTGGAGAAGTATTTGGTTCTGCTTTGACATTCGGAGCAGCAAAAAAAGCATCTGCACCAGGACAGATGGAAGTAAATAATTTGGAAACTGTATTGCAATTGTTACACAAAAGCCTATAATAAGTGCAAACAGGCTTGACAGCGAGACTGCCAAGCCTGTTTTTAAATCCGTGTTGTGTTAAGAAATAAACGAATGAGAGGAGCAGGCTATGAAAAGAGTATTCACATGGTTAAATAACAGTCTGGAAGAATTCCTGATGGGAGCAGGTCTTATCATGATGACTGCCATTATGGGAATTCAGGTGGTTTTTCGATATGCATTTGGCATGTCTTTGTCATGGTCGGAAGAGATCACAAGATATATTTTTATTTGGGAAGGATTTTTGAGCATCAGCTATTGTACGAAAAAATGTATTTCTATAAAAGTGGAGCAGTTTGTGGCGATGTTTCCGAAACGAGGAAAAGCGTTGTTTAAGCTGGTGAATCATACGATTGAACTAGTATTTTTCTGCTATATGATACCGTATGCCTTTTTGTATCTGCGCTCTGCGATTGAGAGCGGACAGGTCAGTCCGGCGTGTGGAATTCCGATGTATTACATTCAGGCAGCGCCGTTTGTATGCTTTATTCTGGCAGCATTTAGAATTGTGCAGAGATGGTGGATCGAGCTTCAGGTTGTAAGGGCGAAAGAAAAAGGAAGGGAAGAATCATGCCAATCGTAGTTGTATTTTTAATATTTGTAGTTTGCCTGGTGATTGCGATTCCGGTATCGATATCACTTGGGATTGTATCGGTATTGCCGGGAGCATTTGACCCTTCTTTTACGGCGAGCGCCCAGTTTGTCATTCGTTCTATGTTTGGTGGAATCGACAGTTTTCCACTTCTTGCAGTGCCGATGTTTGTGTTCTCCGGAATCGTTATGGCAAAGGGTGGAATCTCGAAAAGGCTGTTTGATGTTTTCGCGTATTTTCTTGGAAAAAGAACTGCGGGAATGCCGTGCGCAGTGATTATTACATGTTTGTTTTATGGTGCAATATCAGGTTCGGGCCCGGCTACTGTAGCGGCGGTTGGAAGTATGACAATACCGATTCTGATGGAACTTGGATATGACAAGAAATTTGTGACAGCAGTGGTTGCTATGGCGGGAGGACTCGGTGTGATCATACCGCCAAGTATTCCGTTTATCATGTATGGAATGGCGGCGGGAGAATCCGTGAGTGATCTGTTTATCGCGGGAATTATTCCGGGACTTTTGATTGGCGGCCTGCTGATGATCTATGCAATCTATTACTGTAAGAAATATGGAGAAGACAAAGAAAAGATTGCAGAAGAGATTGGAAAATTACATGCGAAAGGCTTTTTGAAAGTGTTAAAAGAGAGCTTTTTTGCCCTGCTTAGTCCGGTTATTATTTTAGGGTGCATTTATTCGGGAATTGCTTCACCGACAGAGGCTGCGGTTATCTCGGTTTTCTATGCGTTGATTATCAGTCTTTTTATCTATCGCACGATTCAGGTGAAGAACATTTGGGGAATCATTGTAGAATCCACAAGAACTTATGCGCCGCTGTTATTTATACTTGCAGCGTCAATTGCGTTTTCGCGGGTGCTTACACTGATGCAGGTGCCACAGGCAGTCAGCGAATGGATTTTGACACACTTTAGTAATCCGATTGTCATTTTAATTGTGATTAATATCTTTTTACTGATTGTGGGAATGGCGATGGATACGACACCGGCGATCTTGATCTTAAGCCCGATTTTATTGCCGATTGTAACAGAAATAGGAATGGACCCGATTCATTTTGGTGTGATGATGGTTGTAAACCTTGCAATTGGTTTTGTGACACCTCCGATCGGAGTCAATTTGTTCGTGGCAAGTTCACTTACGGAGATACCGATTATGGAAATTGCAAAAAAAGCATTTCCGATGATTGTGTTCTTCTTGATTGCGTTACTGCTGATTACATTTATACCAGGTATCAGTCTTGTGCTATTGTAGGAGGGAAATCTGATGAAGAAAAAAATATATATGGCAACAGCGGTGCTGGCTGCTGTACTCTTGTCCGGGTGCGCCAAGGAGAGCGATGTGCAAAGATACGCTTGGCCGCTTGCGACATCCAGTCCGGAAGATACGGTGACACAGTTGTTCTCGGAAAAATTTGCAGAAGAGGTGGATCGGCTAAGTGATGGAAAGATGAAGATTCAAGTATATCCAAACAGTACGCTTGGCGGAGACCGTGAATTGTTAGAAAGCTGTAAAGACGGAGATATTCCGTTTGTCGTACAAAATACAGCGCCGCAGGTTACGTTTATGAAAGATGTCGCGGTATTTGACATTCCATGTGTGTTTGACTCTATTGAAGAAGTCCGCAACAAAGTGGATGATGCGAAGTTCTATGGTCTGATGGAAGATGTTTACAAAGATGCGGGCTATAAGCTGTTGGGGTATGCGGATCAGGGGTTCCGTGTCATGTCCACGAACAAAAATATTACTTCCCTGTCGGATTTTAAGGGGCAAAAGATCAGAACAATGGAGAATCCGTATCATATGGCTTTCTGGAAGTCGCTCAAAGCGAATCCGACACCTATGACTTTCAGTGAGGTGTACATCGGGCTTCAGCAGGGAACAATCGATGCACAGGAAAACCCATATGAGGTTATTGTTTCCAGTCGATTATATGAACAGCAGGATTATGTGGTTGAGACAAATCATCTGCCGCATTTGATTTCTTTGATTGTCAGTGATGAATTTTTTGAAGGGCTTTCAAAGAAAGAGCAAAATGTGATCACAGAGGCTTCTGAGATTGCAAAAAAATACGCAAGAGAGCAGTCGGACACCCGCATTGCGGAAAAAATCAAGGTGATTGAGGAAAGTGGAACGAAGATTGTTCCTATGAGTGAAGAACTAAGACAAGAGGTGCGGGATGCCTCAAAAGGAGTGACAGAAGAGATCTGTCACAGTGTGTCAAAAGACATTGTAGATGCGTATTTGGAACAATAATTAAGTGGATAGAAAAAAAAGGTTGAAAAATCGTACAAACTATTATAGAATGGATAGAAGTGAAGAAGAATATTTATGCTTAAAGGAGCATGTCCCGCAAGATGTAGTGATACATGTGGGAATAATTAAGGAGGATAACAGATGATTTCAGCAGGAGATTTTAAAAATGGTGTAACCCTTGAAATTGACGGGAATATTTATCAGATTTTAGAATTCCAACATGTAAAACCAGGTAAAGGTGCAGCGTTCGTTAGAACAAAATTAAAAAATATTATCAGTGGTGGAGCTGTAGAAAAAACATTTAGACCTACAGAAAAATTCCCAAAAGCTCATATCGAAAGAAAAGATATGCAGTACTTATATTCTGATGGAGAATTGTATCACTTCATGGATGTTGAGACATATGATCAGATTGCATTGAATGAAGATGCAATTGGTGATTCACTCAAATTCGTAAAAGAGAATGAGATGGTGAAGATTTGTTCTCACAATGGCAATGTATTTGCTGTAGAGCCACCATTGTTCGTAGAACTTGCGATTACAGAGACAGAGCCAGGATTTAAAGGAGATACAGCACAGGGTGCGACAAAACCAGCTACTGTGGAGACAGGAGCAGTTGTATACGTACCGTTGTTTGTAGAACAAGGCGATGTTCTGAAGATTGATACACGTACAGGAGAGTACTTATCAAGAGTATAATGGATTCTGTTCAGATATCTGATAACGGAGAGGATGAGTTTATTTATAGGATAGCTCATCCTTTTTTTGTTACAGAGGAAATGTTAGCGTATGGATAAAAATTTCAAAAAGGCATTGTATTTTTCAGAAGCTTCGGTTATAATCAAAAAACCATAATATATTTCAAATCTATTTTCTTTGACAGGTTCATGTCAATTTTTCAAGAGGGATAAAAAGAAAGCAACTCACAGGAAAGGAGTTTATATGAATTATCAGCAATTTGTGAGTGCAGTAGAAGTAAGAATAAAGCAACAGGTGAAAGAAGGGATGTCAGTATGTATTCAGACGACGATGAAAAATAATGGAAAAAACAGAGTCGGAATCATGGTCAGTGAAAAAGGAATCAATGTATCGCCGACGATTTATCTGGAAGAATATTTTGAGCAGTATCAGAAACATCAGTCACTTGACCGGATTGTAAAGAGCATTTTAAAATTGTATCAGGAAGTGCGCATAGAGCATGCGTGGGAGACTTCGGTATTGCAGAGCTTTTCAAAAATGCAGCAAAAAATTGTGTACAAACTGATTCATGCAGAGGAGAATGCAGAACTTCTCGAACAGATTCCACATGTGTGCGTGTTGGATTTGGCGATTGTATTCTATGTGCTGCTGGATGTCAGTAAATCAGGAACAGCCACCATATTGATCACAGATGATATTGTGAAAATGTGGGGTGTGGAAAAAGAGAAAATCTATAACATTGCACATCAGAACACGAAAAAACTCCTGCCGCCGGAATTTCAAACAATGCACTCCGTGGTGGCTGAATTGCTTGGCGAAGAGACAAACGATGAAGAGGAAGAAGATTTTATGTATGTGCTAACCAATGAAATCCGAAGCTTTGGTGCTGCGTGCATTTTGTATGATAAGGTGCTTGAGGATATTGGAAATCAGCTCGGAGAAAATTATTATGTACTCCCAAGCAGTATACATGAAGTGATTATCGTGCCGGAGAGTAAGAGCCCGAACCGTATCGATCTGGAGGATATGATTGAAGAGATCAACGATACGCAGGTGGAAGAGGAGGAAATCCTCTCTTACAGAGCATATTATTTCAGCAGAAAAGAAAACCGACTAATTTTGTGATTTTGTAAATCCAGACAGAATTTCTTTACTTTTGGAGAAAAGTGTGATATTATTTAAAAGTCGTTTACGATGTAAACGACTCTTATACACCTATAGCTCAGGGGATAGAGCACCGCCCTCCGGAGGCGGGTGCGGCGGTTCGAATCCGCCTAGGTGTGTATATTTGAGAATGGTATAAAGTGTAGGATAGAGGAAGAGAAATGTCACAACATAGGCAAGCATTTAAGAAAGCATTTCCTTATACAATTCCGGTGTTGACGGGATATTTGTTTATAGGAATTGCGTTTGGTGTGATGTATGCAGAAAAGGGATATTCTTTCGTATGGGCGATATTAATGAGTCTGCTTGTATATGCAGGTTCTGGACAATACCTGGCAGTGAATTTTTTCGTGCCGGGTATTTCTTTTTTACAAGTCATTTTTTTGACATTTATGGTGAATGTCAGACATGTGTTTTATGGAATCTCTCTTTTGGAAAAATTTAATAAAATGGGCAAATCAAGATGGTATATGATTTTTAGCTTGACGGATGAGACGTACTCATTGCTTTGTACGACAAAAGTGCCTCAGGGAGTAGCGGAAGAAAAGTTTCTTTTGGCGATCGCACTTTTGAATCAATCTTATTGGGTGATTGGTTCTGCAATCGGTGGTTTGGTGGGAAGTCTTCTTCCGATCAATTCAGAGGGAATTGATTTTGCAATGACGGCATTGTTTGTTGTGATCTTTATTGAACAATGGATGGAGAAAAAGAACCGGATACCGGCGGTGATCGGTGTTGTGGGAGCGTTTGTTTGTCTGCAGATTTTTGGCGCGGACAGTTTTGTATTGCCGTCGATGCTTTTGATTGTTCTTATATTGTTTGTGGGGAAAAAGAGATTCGATAAGGAGGAAGAAGGATGCCGGTAAGTGCGGGAATTTCGATTTTGATTATTTTGGCGGTTGCACTGACTACATTTGCAACGAGAGTTACTCCTTTTTTGGTCTTTCCAAAAGGAAAAGAGATTCCAGAGACGATACAGTATCTTGGAAAAGTATTGACACCGGCAGTGATCGGGATGCTTGTTGTATATTGTTTAAAAAGTACACCGGTGCGGGAGGCGCCGCATGGTGTTCCGGAGTTGATTGCTGTGGCCACGGTTGCGGCACTGCATGTGTGGAAACGAAACAATCTGCTCAGTATCGGGGCTGGAACGGTGCTGTATATGTTTTTGATTCAGGTTGTATTTTGATAAAAATAGGGACGAGGGTTTCAAAAAGAACCCTTGTCCCTGTTTTTTAGTTGAGATTTGTCTTTTTCTTTAGTAAGTAGTATGTACCACCGAAGAACAGGAATGTTTCCAGGATACATAGGATGGCGCTTGCCTTATAAGAACTTAAGAATGCTGTTGTGGCAAGCGAATCAGAGGAAGCGCTCAAAAATGGATCATATCCAACTGCAAACATGACGATCAGCATCAATACAGAAAAAACTGTTGAAATTGCAAAGTAAGCAATGATTGCTCCGAGCACTCTGTGCGAAGAAAGGAGCTGCCCGATAGATACTGAAAAATAGTAAAGTGCCACATTCCCAAAACATCCGACAACAGAGATTCCGACAGTTGACCAGAAAAACAGGCTTGGTGACATCTCCAATGCTTTTTCTAGCTCATTAAGCGCCTCTGCAGAGTTTTGATAAACCTGTGGTATGATAACCACAATTGCAAGTCCTGCGATGACGATTGCGAGACCTAAAATACTCCAGACGCATGCTGCAAATGCTTTGGAAAACAGAAGCTGTCCTCTTGTCGCCGGAAGTGTCAGTGTCAGATATCCTTCGTCGGTATACAGGCTTTTATAATAGCGTACTACAATTAAAATAGATGTCGCACATGGTACAACGATCCAGATGGAGATCAGGAATACAAATGAGACAATCAATATCACATTTGGCAGATCCATCGTGGCCATCGCCTGAAACATAAATCGTCCAATCAGACAGGCAACCAGCAAAAGAATATGAATCGGAAGTAAAAATCGGGAGAGTGCCCGAAATTCGTGTTTAATTAATTTACTTAACATCTGAATACCTCCCTGAATAATGTATCTACGGATTTTCCGTGCTCAATTCGGATGTCATCTACACTTGTATTGAGTGCAATGTGCCCGTTTTGAAGAAAAAGAACACGGTCTAAAATGTTTTCAATATCTGTGATCAAATGTGTAGAGATCAATATTGTAGCATTTTCATTATAGTTTGTAAGAATGGTGTTCAGTATATAATCACGTGCTGCCGGATCAACACCGCCGATTGGTTCGTCCAATACGTACAAATCTGCATTGCGGCTCATGACTAAAATCAATTGTACCTTTTCTTTTGTCCCTTTGGAAAAGGTGCGGAGTCTTGCATTTGAATCAATCTGCAAATGTGCAAGCATCTCATAGGCACGTTTCTCATCAAAATTCTCATAAAAGTCTTTGAAATAAGAGACAATCTCTTTTACTTTCATCCAGTCGCTTAAGTATGTCCGTTCCGGAAGGTAAGAGACAATATTTCGTGTGGTGACAGATGGTTCTGCCCCGTCGATCAATATGCGTCCATCTGTTGGAACGAGCAGACCGTTGATGAGTTTGATCAATGTTGTCTTTCCGCTTCCGTTTGGTCCTAAAAGACCGATAATCTGTCCTCTGTCCAGAGATAGATTTAAGTTCGATAATGCAGTAAAGCTTCCGTAATTTTTGGTAAGTCCTCTGCACTCCAAAATAGGATTCATCTATTTTTCCCCCTTTATTCTCTCTTCCATAAGTTGTAAAGCTTCTTCTTCTCGAAAACCGAGTTGTTTCATTTTTTCGAAAAATTCTAAGATATGTTCATTGGCAAGATGCTGTTTTAGTTCTTTTATCATAGTTGCGTCCTCCGTAATAAAACGTCCACTCGTTCTCTGTGAGTATACCAAACCAACACGTTCCAGTTCTGATAAAGCTTTTTGCATCGTGTTTGGATTTACAGCAGCTTCTATTGCGAGATCGCGTACAGAAGGAAGCTTGTCACCAGCGTGGTATTTGCCCGATACAATATCCATTTGTATACGTTCCATAAGCTGCAGATAAATAGGTCGGTCATTGCTTAGTTCCCATGGCATTTAAGAATCACCTCACTTTGTATTAAATATATAATACAATATTACAATTAGAAGAAGAGAAAGTCAAGAGGAAGGTAAAATAATCATCTTAAAGGATAGAAGAGAATGTCTTGGTTTTTAACATTTCAATTTCGTGTTTGTAAGGTGCGAAAGATTTTTTGGGATTCTCTGTAGATGGAATATAAGGTGTCTCCAAAATCTTTGGCACTGTTTTGAAGTCTTTGTGATGCACGATATAGGAGAGTGCATCAAAGCCGATTTCGCCGAGACCTATGTTGGCATGGCGATCCTTGGAAGCGCCGCGTATATTTTTGCTGTCATTAATGTGAAAGACGGCAATCTGCTCTTTGCCTATGAGTTTGTCAAAATGGTTGATGACTCCGTCAAAATCGTGAATGATATCATAGCCACTGTCATGTGTATGGCAGGTATCAAAGCAGACGCGCAGCTTTTCGTTGTGGACAACACCGTCGTAGATGCGTGCAAGTTCTTCGAAAGACCGTCCGATCTCGGTTCCCTTTCCTGCCATCGTCTCTAAGGCAATATTACAATTCGTGTCCTTGGTCAGGACAGTGTTTAATCCCTTTACGATTTGTGCAATTCCGGCATCTGCTCCAGCGCCTACGTGTGCGCCGGGATGGAGAATCAAAGTGTGACTTTTACAGCTTTCTGTTCGCTCCAATTCTAGCTGCAAAAATTCTACTGCCAGCTCAAAGGTTTCCGGTTTGATTGTATTTCCAAGATTGATGATATACGGTGCATGCACAACGATTTCGTCAATTCCGTGAGCGGACATGTAATCCCATGCCGCGTCAATATTTAATTCACTGATATCTTTTCGGCGCGTATTTTGGGGTGCGCCTGTATAAAACATAAAGGTATTGGCGTTGTATGAAACGGCTTCTTTTGCTGAACCAAGCAGCATCTCTTTGCCACTCATACCTACATGAGAGCCTATTTTCATAATGTTTCCTCACTTTCATAATATAGTATATTTAAGTTTCAATAATAGTAATCGTTCCTAAATATATCATGGAAGAAAAGAAAATGCAATAACGAACGAAATCTTTTGCAAATATATGGTTGTTGCAATGAAATCCTTGTGCTAAAATAAGGAAGTATAAGAAAAAATATGAACGAATGAAATAGAGCAGATGCAAAGCAGGAGGAACTATGAAAAAAATAGCAGATATTTTAACATTTGAATTGGAAGCTGCCTTTGAGAAAGCAGGATATGATAAACAATATGCAAAGGTTACATTGTCAAACAGACCGGATTTGTGTGAATATCAGTGTAATGGCGCGATGGCGGCGGCAAAAGCTTATAAGAAAGCACCGATCATGATTGCCAATGATGTGGTTGAAGTATTAAAAGAAAGTGTTTGCATTGAGCAGGTGGAGGCGGTCAATCCAGGATTTATCAATATTATTCTGGACGGTGAGTTTGTCGCTTCTTATTTAGGAAAAATGTCAGAGCAGGAAAAACTTGGTGTGGAAGAGCCGACAAAGCAGAAGACGATCATTGTGGATTACGGCGGAGCGAATGTTGCAAAGCCGCTTCATGTAGGACATCTTCGCTCAGCGGTAATTGGGGAAAGTGTAAAACGAATCGGGAAATATGTCGGACATAAGATGATTGGAGATGTGCATCTTGGAGACTGGGGATACCAGATGGGACTTGTCATCACCGAGCTGAAAAAGAGAAAACCGGAGCTTCCATATTTTGACGATCAGTTTGAAGGAGAATATCCAGAAGAATCACCGTTTACGATCACCGAGTTGGAAGAGATTTATCCGACAGCGAGCGCATACGCAAAAGAACATGAAGATTATAAAGAAGAAGCATTGCAGGCGACATTCTTATTGCAGAACGGGCATAGAGGATACACTGCAATCTGGAAACACATTATGAATGTTTCTGTTGCGGATTTAAAAAAGAATTACGGTGCATTGAACGTGGAATTTGATCTTTGGAAAGGCGAGGCAGATGCGCAGCCATATATTCCGGAGATGGTAGAATATATGAAAAAAGAAGGTTATGCACATATTGATCAGGGAGCGCTTGTCGTAGATGTCAAAGAAGAGAACGATACAAAAGAGATCCCGCCGTGTATGATCTTAAAATCTGACGGAGCGGCATTGTATGATACGACAGATCTTGCCACACTGATCGAACGTGAGAAACTGTATCATCCGGATGAGGTGATCTACCTTGCAGATAAGCGTCAGGAACTGCATTTTGTGCAGGTATTCCGTTGCGCGAAAAAGACAAAGATCATCAATGAGAATATGGAATTGAAGTTCATTGGATTTGGTACAATGAACGGAAAAGACGGAAAACCATTTAAGACGAGAGACGGCGGAGTGATGCGTCTGGAGAGTCTGATCAATGACATCAATGAGGAGATGTATAAAAAAATTGCAGAGAACCGTACGATGTCCGAAGAAGAGGCGAGAAAGACAGCACAGATGGTTGCGCTTTCTGCCATGAAATACGGAGATTTGTCAAATCAGGCTGCAAAGGATTATGTGTTTGATGTGGAAAGATTTATCTCGTTCGAGGGAAATACAGGACCGTACAATTTATATACGATTGTGCGTATCAAATCAATTCTTGCAAAATATGCAGAAAGTGGAAAAGATGCAGCCAAGTGCAAGATGAAAAAACCTCAGACACAGAGTGAAAAAGCATTGATGCTGGAGGTTGCAAAATTTAATAATGTCATTGAGATAGCATTTGAAGAACTTGCACCACATAAAATCTGTGCATACATTTATGATCTTTCGAATGCATTCAATCGCTTCTATCATGAGACGAAGATTCTTTCAGAAGAGAATGAAGACCGAAAAGCAGGATTTATCGCATTGTTGCTGATTACAAAACGGGCATTGGAGGCATGTATTGACATGCTTGGTTTTGAGGCTCCGGAAAGGATGTAGGATATGACAGAAAAGTTATTTTATGAAGATAGTCATATGGTAACCTTTTCGGCAACGGTTGTCTCGTGCGAACAATCAGGGGAAGTATATGAGGTGGTTCTTGACAGAACTGCCTTTTTTCCTGAGGGAGGGGGACAATACGCAGATACCGGGAGACTAGATGATGCAAAAGTGACAGATGTGCAGGAAAAAGCCGGAATCATTTACCATAAGACGAACCAATCTTTGGAAATAGGAAAAACAGTACAGGGCACGATTGACTGGGAAGAACGGTTTTCCAAGATGCAGCAGCATTCCGGAGAACATATTGTATCAGGGATTGTACATGCGGTATATGGCTATGACAATGTCGGGTTCCACATGGGAAAAGATGCCATTACAATGGATTTCAACGGCAGCATTTCTAAAGAAGAATTAAAAGTGATCGAGCGAAAAGCCAATGAAGCAGTGGTGAAGAGTCTGGATATCAAGGTGTTGTATCCCGCTAAAGAGGAATTAGATTCAATTGCTTACAGAAGTAAGATTGAGATTGAAGGGCAGGTACGCATTGTGGAGATACCAGGATATGATGTGTGCGCCTGTTGTGCACCGCATGTCAAAAAGACTGGGGAGATTGGATTGATCAAGCTTTTGAATGTGCAGAATTATAAAGGTGGCGTACGGATTTCCATGCTCTGTGGATTCCGGGCACTTCAGGATTATGAGCAGAAAGCAGAGAGTGTGAAAAAAATTTCTGTTTTGCTGTCAGCCCCGGAGGAGGAAGTCTTTTCAGAAGTCACCAGATTAAAGCAAGAGATTTCATCTGGAAAAGCGAAGGTTTCACAGCTTCAGCAAAAGCTTCTTGTCTATAAGGTGGAGCAGATTCCACAATCCCAAGAAGTAGTCGTTTGGTTTGAGGAAGAGCTTGAGGGAAATGCGCCGAGAGAATTGACAAACCTTATCATAGAAAACGGTGCTTCGATTGGAGCTGTATTTGCGGGAGATGAAAAAGATGGCTATCGCTATGTGATTGGAAGTAAAAGTTGTGATACACGAATATTTTCAAAACGATTAAATGAGAAATTCGGCGGAAGAGGCGGTGGAAAACCAGAGATGGTACAAGGTTCTTTGGCGGGAAGAGAAGAAGAAATTCGAAAGGAAGTGGAACTGTGCAGCAAAGAAGTCCTGGACAGCGGATTTGGAGACTGATCGGTCCGATTATTGTAAAAATGGCGGTTGCATTTGTGGTGGAGGCAGTTGTGATTTTTCTGTATGCGATATTTGTGCATCCGGAGACATTTCAAGCGGTGTCCAGCCAGGAAGAGTTGATGCAAAAGACGGTGGAGCTGACAGATGGTGTTTTGAAATATGCAACACAGATTAGCGCATTGGCTGCGCTTTGTACGATACCGATTCTTGCGTGGATGTTTCGAAAAGACCGGAAGCTGGAAAAAGAAAGTGGAGTTACACCGCAAAAAAAAGCGGCTTTTGGAAAATATATTTTGATTGTCGGAATCAGTATACCGGTTGCGCTAGGGGTTAACAATTTGTTGCTTTTGAGCAATCTCTCAGAAGTGAGTGAGGGCTATAAACAGGCGTCGGAGATGTTGTACACTCCGTCTTTACCGGTACAGATCATATGTCTTGGCATTGTTATTCCGATCATGGAAGAGTTGATTTTTAGAGGACTGCTCTTCAAGCGTCTGAGAGAAGTTATGCCGATGGTTCCGGCAGTGATTTATTCTGCGCTGTTTTTCGGATTGTATCATGGAAATCTGGTGCAGATTATTTATGGAACAATATGCGGTCTTCTTTTGGCATATGTCTATGAAAAATTCGGCTCGTTAAAAGCACCGGTTTTGATGCATATGACCATGAATATATTAGCTTGTGTAGTGACTGAACTGAACGGATTTGCGTGGATGCTGGAGCAGCCGATGCGAATGGGAATTATCACTGTACTCTGTGCTCTGGTGGCATCAGGCATGTTTGTTTTGATAAAAGATATGTAAAATAGAAAAATACAAATTGGGAGCTCTCGTTCATAGCAAACGTGCGCTCCCGATTATTATGGTGTTTTCCGTTATTCGGCTGGAATGATCTCGATCCAATATCCATCCGGGTCAGAAATAAAGTAGATTCCCATATCCGGATTCTCAAAACAGACACATCCCATCTCTTTGTGATATTTGAATGCAGCATCAAAATCAGATGTCTCAAATGCCAGATGAAATTCATTGTCTCCAAGATTATAAGGACGGTCCCAGTCACGAAGCCATGTCAGTTCGAGCTTCTGAGTAGAAGTCTTGTCGCTTAAGAATGCGAGAATAAAGCTTCCGTCCTCCGCCTCTCTTTTACGAACAACTTCAAGACCAAGTGCTTTCTTGTAAAATTCCAGTGATTTCTCCAAATCTAATACATTTAAGTTGTTATGATTGAATGTAAAGTTCATAATGTACCTCCTAATATGTATTTTTTGTTGCAAATATAGCATACCATATATTACAAAGAAAAGGCAAAAGGAAAATGAATATTACAAAAATATTAAAAAATATTGCAAAAATGTATGAAGTGTTATATAATCGGGGTAATGAGGGTTGTAAAGAAAATACTAAAAAAATTCGGGATAGGTGGAATAATGAATAAATTTGGAAAGACTTTATTGACCTCTCTACTGGTAAGTTCTCTCGCAGTGAGTTCTGTTTTTGCGGCGCCGTCAGTCGATGATTTAAAGCAGAATAAGGAAGCAGCGGAGAAGAAAGTAGAGACATTACAAGATGAGATGACAAGCCTGATGGCAGAGATCAATACGTTAGAGGAAGAACTCGTTCAGACAGGACAGGAGATCATAAAAACAACAGATGATCTGCAGAAGGCAGAGGAAAAAGAAAAGACGCAGTACGAAGAGATGAAAGCTCGTATAAAGATAATGTATGAGAATGGAACAGGTTCTATGCTCACAAAAGTATTTGAATCAGGAAGTATTGCTGAGATGCTGAAAAAGGCAGAATATGTTCAGGCAGTTCATGACAAAGACAGGAAATGTCTGGAAGAATATGTTGAGACAAAGGAAAAGATTGCTGATTTAAAAGAATCTTTGGAAGAAGATCAGAAGGAGCAGCAGAAAAAGCAAAAAGAATTTGAAAGTCAAAAAGAGACTTTGAATGCAACGATTGAAGAGGCAAAAGCAGAAGTTGATAATTTTGATGCACAGATTCAGGAAGCTGCACTGAAAGCAGAACAAGAAAGACAGAGTGCACTGGCAGCGAGCTCTAATAATGGAAATTCCGGAACAACTTCCAATGGAAGTGGCAGTGATTATGTACCACCTAGCAACTCTGGTGGTGGACAGGCAATTGTAAATGCGGCATATAGCTTTATCGGAGTTCCGTATGTATGGGGCGGTGAAAGCTATAGCGGAGTGGATTGTTCAGGATTAGTGCTGATGGCGCACAAAGCAATCGGAGTAAGCTTACCGCACAGCTCTGGATCTCAGGGAAGCGGTGGAAAAGCTGTTGCCAATATGGCTGCGGCATTACCGGGAGATGTTGTATGCTATTCCGGACATGTAGGAATTTACATAGGCGGAGGACAGATGATTCATGCACCGGACTTTGGCCAGACAGTAAAAGTTTCGAATGTATACGGATCGCCTTGGTTTAGAAGATACTGGTAGGAAGAGTGAAAAGGTTATGATTAAGTCATAGCCTTTTTTGAATATAGGAAATTCCTTTGGAATCCTATAATTCAAAAAAAGCACTTCGTGCAAAGATACGCAGCTCGCGGGGTGAAATTATCACTGCGTGAACCGCTCGCGCGCGAAGATTGCGCAATAGCGCAATCTTTTTTGTTGCAGAAAATGATTGAAAAGGGGAGGTATTTATAGTATATTGAACTATATAGGCGGAGAAAAAATAGAGAAAGGGACTAAGATGAAAAGAATTACAAAAATACTTGTATCAGCGATTACAGCAAGCAGTTTGATTGTATCACCGGTTTTTGCGGAACCGAGCAGTGTGGACAATCTCGAGACACAGAAAAAGGCAGTACAACAAGAAGTAGACACGCTTCAAGCAGATTTGACAAAGATATTGACAAAGATCAATGACATAGATGCACAGATGACGACAAAGGGGGAGGAGATCATCCAGGCAAAGTCAGATTTAGGGACTGCACAGGAAAAAGAACAGAAGCAGTATGCAGAAATGAAGCATCGCATTAAAGTCATGTATGAGAATGGAACAGGCGCTATGTTGACAAAAATTTTCCAATCAGGCAGTATTGCAGAGATGCTAAAACAGGCAGAATATGTACAGGCAGTTCATGACAAAGATAGAGAATATTTGGAAAAATATATAGAGACAAAAAATGAGGTAGCTTCCTTAAAAAGTAGTTTGGAAAAAGATATGGATAAGTTGAAAGAATTGAAGGCGGAGTCTTCTACCCAGAAAGAAAATTTATCCAAGACATTGGAAGCAAAAAAGACGGAAGTGGCAGATTTAGATGAGCAGCTTCAGATAGCGGCAAAGAAAGCCGCAGAGGAGGCGGCAAAGAAAGCGGAAGAAGAAGCAAAAAAACAGCAGCAACAGGTGGCGTCGAATACAACGTCTGAGAATAGCCAGTCCGGAGGAACATCCAGTGGAAATTCAGGCGGTGGAAACAGTCAGTCAGAAGAAAAACCAAGTCAGCCGGATTCCGGAACTTCGGGTGGCGGAAGCAGCAACAATGACAGTAATAACAATACAGGAAATGGTGATGTAAGTGTCGGACAGGCAATTGTGGCAGCCGCAAGAAGTTATATCGGAACACCGTATGTATATGGTGGGACAAGTTATAATGGCATCGACTGTTCCGGACTTACCATGAGAGCCCATCAGGCAGTGGGAATCTCGATTTCGCGTACATCAGCAGAACAGGCAGTAGGTGGAAAAAATATAGCAAGTCTTGCAGATGCACTTCCGGGAGATATTATCTGTTATCCTGGACATGTGGCGATATACATAGGCGGTGAGCGTGTAATTCATGCACCGACAGAAGGGCAGACAGTAAAAGAGGCGAGTGTATATATGGGGTCATCACAGCCGATTACAGCAATCAGAAGATATTGGTAAAAAAGACTTGCCATGCATCATTTAGATATGTTATACTATTAACGTTGCAAAAAACACATATATGGTTATCCTTGCAGGTGCCAAACTCTTTTTATGAAAAAGAGCGGTTGCAAGGCGGGAAGTATATGGAAGTAAAAAAACCAAATGGAGGAAAAACACATGAGCGTTATTTCAATGAAACAATTATTAGAAGCAGGTGTTCACTTTGGACATCAGACAAGAAGATGGAACCCTAAAATGGCTGAGTACATCTACACAGAAAGAAACGGAATCTACATTATCGATTTACAGAAATCTGTAGGTAAAGTAGACGAAGCTTACAAAGCAATTTCTGATATCGCAGCTGAAGGTGGTACAATTCTTTTCGTTGGTACAAAGAAACAGGCACAGGATGCAATCAAAACAGAAGCAGAACGTTGCGGAATGTTCTACGTAAACGAGAGATGGTTAGGTGGAATGTTGACTAACTTCAAAACAATCCAGAGCAGAATCGCCCGCTTAAAAGATATCGAAAGAATGGCTGAAGACGGAACATTCGACGTATTACCTAAGAAAGAAGTTATCGAAATCAAAAAAGAATGGGAAAAACTTGAAAAGAACTTAGGTGGAATCAAAGACATGAAGAAAGCTCCAGATGCAATCTTCGTGGTTGACCCGAAAAAAGAAAGAATCTGTGTACAGGAAGCTCACACATTAGGAATTCCGTTGATTGGTATCGCTGATACAAACTGTGATCCAGAAGAATTAGATTACGTGATTCCAGGTAATGATGATGCAATCAGAGCTGTTAAATTAATCGTTGCTAAGATGGCAGATGCTGTAATCGAAGCAAACCAAGGTGTAACAGGTGCTGAAGAAGTATACGAAGAAGTTGCAGAAGAAGTAGAAGCAGCTGAAGAAGCGTAAGATTTCGAACATGAATGCTTCAGCCTTAAGAACAGGTTGAAGCATTTTTTAAAAAGAACACACAATTTTATGGAGGAATGAATCATGGCAGTTACAGCAAAAATGGTAAAAGAATTAAGAGAAATGACAGGCGCAGGAATGATGGACTGTAAAAAAGCTCTTAATGAAACAGATGGAAATATGGATGCAGCAATCGAATATTTAAGAAAAAATGGTCAGGCAAAAGCTGACAAAAAAGCTGGAAGAATCGCTGCAGAAGGTATTGTAAAAGCAGTTGTAAAAGACGATAAAGTAGCAGCAATCGTTGAAGTAAACTCAGAGACAGACTTCGTTGCTAAAAATGCTGATTTCCAAAGCTACGTAGAAGAAGTTGCTAATCAGGCATTAAACACAGAGACAACAGATATCGAAGCTTTCTTGAGCGAAGCATGGGCAGCAGACAACTCTAAGACAGTAAAAGATGTTTTAACAGAAAAAATCTCTGTAATCGGAGAAAACTTAAACATCAGAAGATTTGAAAAAGTTACAACAGATGGTTGTGTAGTATCTTACATCCACGGTGGCGGAAGAATCGGTGTATTAGTAGAAGCTGATACAGATGTTGTAAATGATGAAATCAAATCATGCTTAAGAAACGTAGCTATGCAGGTTGCAGCTATGTATCCAAAGTATGTATCTCGTGATGAAGTAGATGCTTCTTACATCGAACACGAAAAAGAAATCTTATTAGCTCAGGCTAAGACAGAAAATCCAGAAAAACCAGAAAACATCATTGAAAAAATGATTATCGGACGTTTGAACAAAGAGATGAAAGAAATCTGCTTATTAGATCAGGTTTACGTTCAGGACAGTGATTTAACAGTTGCTAAATATGTAGAAAAAGTAGCTAAAGAAAACGGTGCTAACGTAACAGTTAAGAGATTTGTTCGTTTCGAAACAGGTGAAGGATTAGAAAAGAAAGAAGAAAACTTTGCTGAAGAAGTAGCAAAACAGATGGGAAACTAATTCCTAAATCGAACAAGTTATCATAACTTAATAAAGCTTATTAAAACCCCAGAAAACCTAGTGTTTCTGGGGCTTTTCACGTCAAAGGCACTTCTTGTAAGCTGTTGCAAATTGGCGCATGTTATTGTACCGATTTTCGTAAAATCTTCGTCATGATTTTCGTCAAAGTTCTGTACGAACATCTTAACGCAAATTCTGCATGCTTTTTAATAAAAAGTAAGCGACTTATCATACAAATATATACGCAACTTATAAACCTAGTTTATTTTCGTAATCTTCGTCAAATTTTTAATCTAAATCTTCGTCAAAAGAATGTTGTAATAATGTATTTTTATTCATGCTACATAATAAATGCCGGACTGAGTAATCAGTCCGGTTGTCTTATAGTAAAGTGGTATGGAATTTTATATAAGAGGAAACAGATGCTCTTGGGATTTTCCAAATACGTCCGATGCGGAAAGCAGAAATTTCTTTTGTGTTTAGTAATCGGTAGGCAGTGTTTTTTCCGATTGATAGGATTTCGCAAAGCTCTTCGATTGTTATTAAGTCTTCATAGGTCTCTGTATTCATTAAAGTAATCCCCTTTCTTTTATCAACATTAATCATATGTTTATCTGCTTATATGAATTAAATAATAAGAAGACGTGTATAAGGGGAGTAGATAAAAATTAAAAAGAAAAGATAACTAACAAAGAAGTAATGAGAGCTTGGATAAGCTTTTAAAATCAATCATTCAATATGGCATAGACTTTTGCCATATTGGGTGAAAACTGTTTAAAAAGGAGCAATCATTATGAAAAATGAAAAAAAGAAAGCACTATATGTAGAATTATCACCAGAGGATTATAAGCTTTTAGAAATGCAACTGAAGCGGAGGAATTTAGATAAAACGAATTATATAAGATATTTGATTAGAAAAGACCAAGATGATATATATAGTCCAAAAGCAGCAGAAGCATTAAATGGAGTGTCTTCTTCAACAGTAACAATCATGAATATGGTGTCTGAAGACTCTGATATTTATTCTGAATGTGTTAAATTAAAAGAGGGGGTAGCAGAATTATGGCGATGTTTATCATAGCAAAAAATATGGAACAGACGGAAGAAAAAGATCAATGCAGTGTTTATCGAAAACCTAGAGATCTCAGAAATTTATTGTTTTATAGTTACAATCATTGTACGGCATCTACAATGAATAATAAATTATATCCGCTTGGAATTGAAGCTATTTATTACCAATTTTTATATCATCAAACTAGAAGAGTGAAGGAATTAAATACAAGAGCCTTTCACTATATTTTATCATTTGATTCCCAAAATTATGAATCAGATGTTGATAAAAGCACAGTTGTTAGCATCATGAACATGCTCAATTATAGTTGTTTTACAGAGTATCAAAATATTTGTTTTCTGCATGAAGATAAACCGAGCCATAAGCATGTGCACTGGATTATCAATCCTGTAAATCTTATGAATTTATCTGTTTGCAGGATTAATTTTTGGACCTTAATGTATCAAGTAGCGGAGATTTTAGGTGTCTATTATAACATTGCCTTGCAGCCTGTTACCTATCAGAATGCAAAGGGAGAGATTGTATGTGGGAAAGAAAGTGGCGCTATGGTTTATACGAAGAAATTTCTGCAAAATTATAATTTGGAGCATACGGTAGAGTATGTACAGATTTAAGAAAATATTTTCGTTGACATGAACTAACGGAAGTATTATATTTATCGTGTAGGAAAACAATAATAGCCACGAAAGGAGGGTAATTATGATGCAAACAATGAATACACACAATAATTTAATAGAAGAAAAAAGAAGTCGGGTTATCCTTATGGATGGCAGGAGATAAAATATTTCGGATTAATCATATCAAATATCTAATCCATTTGCATATTTGGATAATCTGCACTTCTGAATGACAGAGGTGTTTTTTGTACCTTTTTTACGAAAAAATACCTGTTAAAAAGAAAGGAAAGATTATGCAAGTAATAAATGGAGTCTATACTTCGGCAAACATATTCACAGACAACGTAGAAACATACGCTTTGGCACAGATACAGCTTCTCTGCAACCAGCAGGCATTTCAGGATTGCAAGATTCGGGTGATGCCGGACGTCCATCCGGGCAGGGTAGGAACGATTGGATTTACCTCTACCATAGAGGAAACGATTATGCCTATGGTCGTGGGAATTGACATAGGCTGCGGGATTACCATTGCAAAATTGAAACAGAAGAAGATTGAGTTCCAAAAACTGGATACAATCATTCGGGAACAAGTACCTTCCAGTTTTCAGATTAGGAAGCGACCGCACCGATTTTCGGAAACATTTGATTTCTCAGAGCTGTATTGCAGAAAAGCGCTCAATGAGGAAAAAGCAGATTTAAGTCTTGGAACGCTTGGTGGTGGGAACCATTTCATTGAGGTTGAGAAAGATGAAGATGGACGTCTTTATGTAGCAATTCATTCAGGCAGCCGTCATCTTGGAAAAGAAGTGGTGGAATATTACCTGCGGGAGGGACAGAAGATACTTCAAGAACAAGGTATAAAAATCCCGTATGAACTGACGTATTTATCCGGTGACCTGATGGAGAACTATCTGCATGATATTCAGATTGTACAAAAATTTGCAGAGCTGAATCGAGCCTGCATTTTAGATGAACTGGCAAAAGGAATGAAGTGGAAAGTGGAAGAAAATTTCTCCATTCCTCATAATTACGTGGAGCAGACAGAAGATGTGCTGATGCTAAGAAAAGGTGCAATTTCTGCAAAGAAAGATGAAATCGTAGCTATTCCAATTCACATGAAGGCAGGGATTTTATTAGGGAAAGGCTTGGGAAATGCAGAGTGGAATGAGTCTGCTCCTCATGGTTCCGGTCGGATTATGAACCGTGAAGAGATTCGGAAGCAGCACACAGTTTCGCAATTCAAGGAAGAAATGAAAGGTATTTATTGTTCCTGCATTGGAAAGGAAATTTTAGACGAAGCTCCGTTTGCCTATCGTGGAATGGAAGAGATTGTAGAACAGATTCAGGATACAGTAGAAATGCAGAAAATCTTGAAACCGATTTACAACTTCAAGGACGGAAGCCATTAAAGGAGAGCAGCTATGGCAAAATACAGGGAAATACCATGTAAATATTATATTGCGCTGGGGCAGTGTGAAAAGGGAAGGGATGCACAACATACGACATATTGTCAGCATTGTGACAAATATTGTCCCCGTGCAAAGGTGAGATGCATAAATAAAAAGAGAAAATATAATGAGGAAAGAAGAAAAAGGGATACGGATTAGAAGGAGAGAAACGTGTTGGAAAAGATAAAAATAGACCGATACAATGTTTATGAAAAAGGAAGGTCTTATGAGATTTTAAAGTTTCCATTTATTAAGCACATGTGGGCGTATGACGATCATCTGGCGGAAGAGATGATGCTTGTGGATGGTTGCCAGGAGGCTTTTGAGTGGATGACCTATGCCTGTGCTATTTTGGCAAACGATAAAGACAAAATTATCTATTTTCCATGTAAGCAGGAGGGGCTAGGGATTTATTATAGCGAATCTCACCATTTGGTCATGTGCAGGGCGGAGCTTCAATTCAAACGCTCGCTATGGTTTCGTATAAAAGATAAACTGGATAAGAAGCATTATGCAGGAAAATATGTGTTTGTTTATCATCAGAAAAAACTGATGGATTATTATGAATCCGGGTGTGGAAATAAGTACCCGGTAGAAGAACGATGGGGAATCAAAAGGATACCTAATTATCTGATGTATTCTAAGAGAAATGTAGAGCAGATTTTAGGAGATACTGTTTTTCTTGTAAGACCACGATTAGAATGGCTGGATTATCACTATTTTATGGCAAAAGAATTGGAACAGTTTGGAAAAAAAGCTGAAAGAGTGCATTTCCTAGCAATGGGATGGATTGCATCAGAGGAAGAAATTAAGAAGATGTATGAGAATACTGAAAAATCGAAAGAGTTACACTAAAAAATGCGTAAGTGAAAACAGTCAATGGAGGAAACTTCATTGACTGTTTTTACGTGATTTGGAACATAGGTACGTTCCGAGAAGGGAAAAGAGTTATGAATGAAAATACAAGGGAAATCTATCAGTTTTTACTGTCGGAAACGGATTATTTAAAAGAAGCAGGAAAGAATATTGAAAAGGAAGTAGAAGATTTTCTGAAAAAAGGTATGGTTTGTCTGAATGAAACGGAATATGAGAAAGTCCGGGATGAATTATTTGCAGTAACAGAGTTTGCAGAAGAAACGGGATTTATTAAAGGATTTCAGTATGCAGTGCTGTTGATGGCAGAGTGCTATACAGCAAAACAACTACTGTAAAGCCTTTACAATTTTCAAAATCTGTTCTTTTGTTTCGTTGTTGCAAGCGTGCAGTTCGTGAAGTATTTCTTGTTCAATAACGGAAGAAGAATCATTGTATTCTTCAGAGAGAACATAGTCAACGGTAGTGTCTAATGCGTTGCATATCTGAACTAAAGTAGAAAGAGATACTTTGACACGGTTGTTTTCAATGTTGCTGATGTGACTGGTGTTTACATCCGTTGCATTGGCAACATATTCCTGAGTGTAATGTTTAGAAATACGAATTTCTTTTATTTTTTCTCCGATTTTTGCAAAATCTAAAGACTTCATGTTTATCAGAACCTTTCTTTGAGAAATATATGCTCTGATTGTAAGATTTTTATATTCATAGTATAATAATCCAAAGCTATAAAATATATAGTTATAAATAATAAAAAGATTTTTTATAACGTCAATTTGTGACGTTTCAAACTGCTATCTTAAAAGAGCAGAGAGGGAATTGATATGGCAGGTATAGACAAGATTACCAGAGTTTTGATGATGTATTCAAAACTTTTAGAAGGTGGAAAAATTTATAAAAAATCTTTTTGTGAAGAAATGGGAATTGACCGAAGGACTTTTGATCGGGACATCGAAGATATTAGATTATTTCTAAGTGAAAGTTTTTATGGGAATGAATTGATTTATGATAGAAAAAATGGGAGTTATCATTTGGAAAACTTTTTTAAGCAGAAAGCTTTATCGGCTATGGAGGTTGTTGCACTATTGGAATGCTTGAAATCTTGTTGCAATTTACCAAAGGATGAATATAGTGGATTGATTTCCAGTGTTCTAGCAGCGGGAGAACAGAATAAGAGAAAAACGATGAAAGAAATCGCAAAACGGTATCTGAAGTGTTATGACCAAGAAAATGCTCAGAAAACATCTTTAAAAATGCAGTGGGATTTACAACAATGTATTGCAGATTGTGATTGGATCCATATTCATATGAAAAGTCAACAAGTATTTCATGTTGCTCCAGTTTCCATTTGGATTTATGCGCAGGAAACGTATTTGTTTGGATATTTGAAAGGGGAGAGATTAGAAGTTTTTCGAGTGGCAGATATTGAATATTTTCAGATGGGGCATGAGAAATTTCCAAGAGAATGGTTGGACAAGTTTGATGAATTGAAATGGGAAACAATTAGAGAAAAGTTAGCAAAGGAGAGGATACGACATGAAAAAGATTAAATTTCCATTGGAAATGAAAAATGGAAAAATGGTAAGGGAAATGGAAGAATTTCAAGAATATTTCGATTTGAAAAAGGCATTGGGATATTTTGCAAATGGCAGGCTTCAAAAATGGTTAGAAAATAATTATGAAAATGATATTTTAGAAGAACTTGAGGAATTGACTGGAGAAGAGGATGATTTTTTACAACGTTTTTTGGATATATTGGGAATAGAGTGTAGAGAAGATAATGATTTAGAAGTGCAGAAGGTGTTTAAAGAATCAGTTATCAAGGAAAAATTAAAGCGTGTTCTGCCAGAGAAAGAGATTGAAGAAAAAGCAGAAAAAACAGTTGATAGTCAAAAGGGATTGGAAAACCTGATAAAAAGAGGAGAGCATCTGATATATTTACTTTCGGAGCATTTTGTTATCACGAAAGAAATGGAAGATTTAGAACTGGTTGGAATTGATTTTCCGGAGATTAAAATAGAAGAAACAGAGGCGGAAAATTTTTATAAGCAAAAGATAAAAATTTCGGGTGAATACAATATGAATGATGAAGATAAGAAACTTCTTCATCGTGATGTGATCAATGAAGTCGCTTGGAATTTTTTAGAAATGATGCAGGCGCATGTAAACTCTATAGTACAAAAATAGAAAAAGCAGGAGGAAAATATGTTGAGAGAAAAATTAAAAGCATATATTGATGCGAATGTTCCGATTATTTATGTGAACAGCTACGATGATAATGCAGTAGAAGAAAGTATTTTAAAAGCAAGTGGTAGAAGAAAAGTATGGGAATGGAATCAGATGTATGGACTTCTAAATCGGAAGGAAATAGAAAAAAGAGAAATTCATTCAATACAGGAGATTTTAGATGATAATTGTACTTTAGAAGAATTTCTCAAAAATGGTGTAAAGGAGCAGGAATTTCAGGAAAAAGTTATCATTATCAAAAACATTGATTACTATTTGGAAGATGCAAGAATTGTGGGATTGTTCAAAAATGCCTGTTTAAAGATTGAAGAAGGAGAATTGGATACTGTGTTTATTTTCATTTCTTCTATCTTAAAAGTTCCGAAGGAATTGGAAAAGTACATAACGGTTTTAGAAGAGGAATATTTATCAGAAGAAGAAATTCGAGCTGAAATATTGGAATTTATAGAAGAAAACAGTGTGGGTGGTGTCTATGAAGGAACAATAGAAAGATTAGCATTGGCTTTTAAAGGACTTTCCATGCTGGAGATACAGACAATTTTGGCACTTGAGTTTAGCAGAAGTGGAAAAGTGTCGGAGGATGCTGTGGAATTTGTAATGGAACAGAAAAAGCAGATGATTCAAAAGGCAGGGATTTTGGAGATGATCCCGGTTAAAGAAAGTATGGAAGATATTGGCGGGCTGGAAAATTTAAAACAATGGATTCAAAATAAAGCAGTGATTCTTCAAAATATAAAAAAGGCAGAAGCATTTGGAGTAGAATTGCCGAAGGGTGTTTTGATTGCCGGAGTTCCGGGCTGTGGGAAATCCTTAAATGCAAAGGCTTCAGCGAAACTTTTAGATATTCCGTTATTGAAATTAGATATGGGAAGATTAATGGGAAAATATGTAGGAGAATCTGAAAGTAATATGCGGCAGGCAATCGCATTGGCAGAGGCAATTTCTCCGTGTGTTCTTTGGGTAGATGAACTGGAGAAAGCATTTGCAGGAATCAATGGAAGCAGTGGTGGTGCAGAGGTTACAACAAGACTGTTCGGACAGTTTTTAACATGGATGCAGGAGAAGAAAAGTGCGGTGTTTGTAGTAGCCACTGCAAATGATATTATGAAGCTTCCACCAGAACTTTTGCGAAAAGGAAGATTTGACGAAGTATTTTATGTGCAGCTCCCAAATAAAAAAGAACGGAAGAAAATTTTTGAAATTCATATAAAAAAACGTAGACCAACAGATGTTGATAAAATCCAGTTAGATAAACTGGTCAATATGACATCAGGTTATAGTGGCGCAGACATTGAAGGGGTTGTAAAAGAAGGAATTGAACAGGCATTTATTTCTGGTAAGAGCAGTGTGTCTACCGATGATTTTGTTAAAGCAATAGAGTCAACCAGTTCTTTGAAAGAGATTATGGGTGAATCACTGGAAAAATTGGAATCTGAATATAAAAAGCGGAAATTTAAAAGTGCATCATAAAGGAGAACAATAGGATGAATACAGAAAAAGTGGAACAGAAAAATACAGATAAACAGACAGAGTCTGTAATGGAATTTGAAATAGAAGGATTTACAGAAAAAGAAGCAGGAGAAATCCGGGAACTGTTTACTAGATTTCTAAATAAATATAAGGAAAATCCTCAAAGAGATATGGAGGAATGGCTTTCAGAACAGATTCAGACGGAGTTGCCGGAAAAATCGGAAGAAGAAACAATTCGGATGGCAAAAGAAATCAAAGAATCTATAAAAGAGTATGATGAAGATTTAGAAAGTCTGACAAAGAGTTGTAAAAAAGGAATTACAAAGGAATCATGGTTTGCAGACAGACTGCAGGATAGTGCAAAAGGGATGTCCGTAAATAAATTTGGAAATTACCTTTATGGAATTGATCGTGGTTTAGAACAGAGTAATCAGCAAATGTTAAAAACCATTTTGAGGAACGATGGGGAAATTAACCAGTGTTTAAATTTGGATGGGTTTATTGCAGAACAACAACAGGTGAATGATTTTAACAATGAAGCCGCATTAAAAGGTTCACCGTATCGTGCCAGTGTATGTGTGCCGGAAAATGGACAATACAAAAAAAACTCCGTTGATGTTGAGATTCATAATGTGAAGACTAATCAAAAAGGAGTAGAACGGTATCAATTAAAGTACGGAAAAGATGCAAAAACAACGATTGAGATGATAAAACGAGGTGACTACAGAAATCAGAGGCTTGTTGTTCCTACAGAGCAGGTAGAGGAAGTGCAACAGGCATTTCCAAATAAAACGGTAACAGATCATATTGGAGGCAGTGAAAAAATTGATATTTCTTCCCGCCCACTTAGTAAGATGCAGATTAAGCAAATACAATCCAGTGTACAAGAGAATGGAGTTTTTCCTACTACAGACTGGAATACGTATCAGACAAAAGAGTTAGCCATCAATATTGGAAAAAATGCAGGAAAAGCAGGCATCAGTGCAGCATTTATGGGAATGGGAATGAATCTCGCCAAGAAAGTTTTTTCAGGAGAAAAAATAGAAGCAGATGAAGTTATAAAAGAAGCAATAGAAACAGGAAGCGACACTTGTGTAAAGGCTGCTGCAGGTGGTGCGTTGAAAGTTGCTTCCGAGAAGGGCGTTGTATCCATTTTGCCACCGGGAACACCTGCAGGTACGCTTGCTAAGATTGCCTGTGTCGGAGTTGAGAATGTTAAAATCCTTTGGAAAGTAGCGAAGGGCGATTTGACCATGAGTGAGGCAATGGAACACATGGGACGTACCAGCGTTTCTATGTATGCAGGTTTGAGTGCAGGAGCAATTGGAACCGGGATTGGTGCAGCAGCTTTGAGTTGGATTCCGGTTGTCGGACCGCTTGTAGGCGGAGTAGTAGGCGGTACAGTGGGCTATATGGCAGGAAGTAAATTTGGTGAGAAGATTTTTAATGGAGCAAAGAAAGTTGTTAAAAAGGGTGTAGAGTTAGTGAGTAAAGGCGTAGAAGTAGTAACGAATGTGTTGTCAAGTGTAAAAGATACTATTTTCGGATGGTTGGGATTTTAGAAGGAGGAAATGTGAAATGGCAGGTTATACGTTTGAAGATATGCTACAGGGATTAGTGAATTCTTATAAAGAGATTCCAAGAGAAAATAAGAAAAAGAATTTTTCCCCAAATAGAGAAAATGATGTAATATACCTAAGAGCTATGGATAAGAATTGTCCTACCGATATAATTATACAGATTGCATCTAGGATAGATAAAGACAAGTTATGGGGGGAAGATATAACTACTATATCATTAGCTATTTCATCAGTTGAGGAGAAAGACGTTTCATTAACGGTTATTATGTATTCTATTCTTGATTATTTGAAATCATGTGGTTGTTCTGTGGAAGAAATAAAAGAAATGTCAATTGGTACGTTGCTAAAAATAGCACAAATATCCGCTGGACATTTGAATGCTTATGAGATAGCTGATGAGGTGATAGATATAATAAAAAAAGATTATTTTAGCATTGTAGGTAATAAAACGGAGAAAAATGGGCAAAAAGATAAGTTTCGCAAAGAAAATCATGCAATTCAAGACATGCATAAATTATTGAATTATATTGAAAAAAAGATAAATGGAAGTTTGACAGAACAGGATCAAAAAGAGATTGAAGATAATTTGGAAACATGGAAAAAGAGTATTGAGATTTTAAAAAAGAATATATAAAGGGTGAATTATTATGTTCGATTTTTTAAGACATTTAAAGGATGATGTTATGGCTGACTTATCAATTGCTATTCACGGATTTAACTATTCTGCAGATGATAACAGAGTTCCATCTTCAGTGGAGGTAGAATTTAATGAAAATGATGAGTATTTATCTGCAGTTGGTGGCGGATTAAACACATATACGTATGCGTATATAATGACTGAAATTAGAAATAAAAATTTGATAGGAACGCCAATCGATAAAATTTCATCAATAATTTACCGTTCTGTAGAAGATATCAGAAATGCTTTACAAGTTTATAGTGTAATGAATTTCTTGAAATCCAAATCTTATAGTGCAAATGAAGCAAAAGAAATAATGAGAGTTGCAAATATTTTCGATAAAGACAGAACTAAAGATGTTAAAGAAATAGCGAAATTAGCTGATTGTAGCGAGGATGCTGTAAATGCGGTCATTAAATTATTAAATGAATTAAATGAATTTCAAAAATGACGAGACAACAACAGATGTTGTATGCAATTACAAAGCATAAAGATTTTGGAAAGAAGAACCCAGTAGACATAGGAATAGAATGCGGATATTCAGAGAAAGAAGTGATAGAGTTAATACGTTCATTGGAACAAGAAACAAAGGAAAATGAATAGAAATTTAATTATAAATTAAAGAGAAATATCGTGCAAGAGGAGAGAATATGTTTACGATAAAAGAAGAACAAATGATGCGTGCAATCACAGAGCATAAAGATTTTGGCAAAAGAAATCCGGTAGATATAGGAATAGAGTGTGGATATACAGAAAAAGAAATTTTGGATATGATACAAAAAATTTCTGGTGAACAAGATATAGAGAAAAATAAAAATGATGAGAAAACAGAAAGGACAAAATATTATTTTCTCATAGAGGGAAAATTTGGGGAAGAAAAAAAAGCACCATGGATTGTATCGGTTAATATTCAAAACTGGGAGACAAAGACCGTTAAAAAAATGGAGAATTATCAGTATATAGGAGGAAGATTTTGTATTAAAGATAGTTATCTTGTATATCAAAAAGGGTCAAGATCTGTTTTTATGAATGACTTTGGAGATGCAAAAATCTTATATTGGGAAAATTTGGAAACGGGAGAAAAGCGAAAACTACTTTTAGATTCCAATATTAAAAATTTTTCTTTTTGGAACGGAAATATTTTTGTTATTACAGAGGATGAAATATTATTATGGGATACAGAAAAAATTATAAAAAGGATTGAAAGGGATAACTACATATCCGGACATACAATAGTTACAACAGAGAATAAACTATATCTTATAGATACACTTAAAGTTTACGAAGTAAATACAAGTCTTTCTTATAAGGAAGTATGGGATGGATATAGAAGAGCGTCCGATTATAGAATAGGGGCAGTTGAATTTATTGATAATGACTTGACTTGGTACGTTTATAAAGAAGAAGTTCTTTTTTTTGCAGATAATAGTTGGAGTTACCGGAAATATCGGAAAAAGGGAGGAAATAATTGTTCAACTGACCACGAAGGATTTAATGCATCAAAAGTAGGAGCAAATTTTGAACCTTTAAAGGGTGTGTTTACAAAAAACTATAGACTGTTACAAGAGGAAATATATACTATTGATAATAAGAAAAAAATATGTGATTTTCCTAGAAAAACCGACTCATACAGTAATCAAGGTCAGGTCGTAGCAATACCGGATAAAGATATTTTTATAGGTGTTACTTCTGCTAAGATAGGCGACTTTTATGGAGTTGCTTTAAAAGAAGACGCTATTATCAAAATAGATTTACAAGAGGAAAGAAATCCTGAGATTCTTCTAATTAAATTTGAAAGTAAGTAATATATGTAAAAGTCTTTATTTTTAGTTGCATATTATAATAATGAAACAATATCTGACAGAGCAGAATCTTTCGGGGTTCTGCTCTATTTCTATGCGCAAAAAGGAGGTATCACATGGGGAAGATTTTGATTGCAATTTTAGGCGTGATTGCAGTGGCAATCGAGGAAATCACAAAGGAGGACTAAGGAATATGGTTAAAAAGAAATTACAGAGTGTAGAAGAATTGGATCATAACAGAGTTTCAGTCATACGGACAATCGCAGTTCGTGAGAAATCGTATTGGAATGAAGGGATTTGTTTTCGCAGTGCATGGGATGCGGCAGAGTTTGCAAAGCCTTTGTTTGAAAATGCAGACAAGGAATATCTGTTAGTGTGTTGTTTGGATGGAAAGGCACAGCCGATCAGCATGGAAGTAGCTGCAATAGGAATAGTAAATCAATGTTTAGTAGGCGTGCGAGAAGTGTTTAAAAATGCTATTTTAAGCAATGCAGTCTCCATCATTGTCTTCCATAACCACCCATCAGGAGACTCGCGCCCGAGCAGTAGTGATTTTGATATTAGCAAAAAACTGAGAGAAGCAGGGAAACTGTTAGACATTGAAGTGTTGGATCACATTGTGTTAGGTGATGAGGAGTTCCACAGCATTGCGGATACGTTGGAATGGAAAAGTTGGAAAGATACAGAGAGTAGAATAGCATAAGAAAAAAGATTGAGAAAATAAGGAGGAAATGATTATGGCAGCAAATGTAGAGAACATGTTTTATGTGAGGGAAACACCTTGGCATGGATTGGGGACAAGAGTTAATGAGGCACTAAAATCTAAAGAAGCATTAACGGAGGCAGGATTAGACTGGAATGTGATTCAGGAACCGATTTATACGGAAACAAAGGAACTGATTGAGGGATACAAAGCAAATGTCCGGGATACAGACCGTCAGGTATTGGGCGTTGTCACAGACCGCTATAAGATTGTACAAAATCAGGAAGCGTTTGCATTCACAGATGAACTGCTTGGAGAAGGGGTGCGATACGAAACAGCAGGCAGTTTGCAGGGAGGAAGAAAAGTATGGTTACTGGCACATTTACCGCATGAGTACATTATTTCCGGCGAAAGAATTAGTCCGTACTTGGTGTTCTTTAACTCCCATGACGGTTCAGGGGCGATCAAGGCAGCAATCACACCAATTCGGGTTGTGTGTCAGAACACATTGAATTTGGCACTGTCTACGGCAAAACGGTCTTGGTCTATGATACATACTGGAGATATAAAAGGGAAGATGCAGGAAGCAAAAGATACTTTGTTTATGGCGGAAAAGTATATGGATAATCTTGGCAAAGAATTTGAAACACTTCGTAAAAAGAAACTGACTGACCAACAAGTGTTGGAATATATTGAAATTCTGTTGCCGCTGGAAGAGGACTCCACTCCACAGCAGATACGGAATATGAAACGTCTTCGAGAGGATATGAAGATGCGATATTTTGATGCACCCGATTTGAAAGATGTGGGGAAAAATGCGTATGCTTTTGTGAATGCAGTCAGCGATTTTGCCACTCATGCAGAGCCATTACGCAGGACAGCAAATTATAAAGAAAATCTATTTGCAAGAACAGTAGAAGGCAATCCGCTGATCGACAAGGCATATCAGATGGTAAAAGTAGCGTAAGGGGGAAGAGAGATGGATGAGGAATTAAGGGAGCTGTTCTGCCTCAAGATTGGTTTGGAAAATGCCCGGTTTAAACAGAGAATGCTAAAGCAAAGTGCAGAAGTGCTATTTGAACGGGCATATCAGATTGACACGATGCTTAATTTATATGAATTACTGATGGAAATGAGCCAAAAGATGGAACTGGAAGTATTAAAAACTCTTCTTGTGTTTCCAAATCTTTTGGCTTTTCTTTATGACCGATGGATAAAAGAGGAAGATTCTCATATGGAAGAATTGCAATGTTCTATTGAGAAAAATGTGGAAGAACTTCAGGAGAAGTATCAGAAGGTGAAAAAGGAAGAAATGGAGGGAATGGCAGCATGAAAAAATTAATATCAACGTTGAATTTAGATAAAACGGAATGGCTCAAATACCGGAAGCAAGGGATTGGAGGTTCTGATGCGGGGGCAGTCTGTGGACTGAACCCGTACCGTACAGCTATGCAGGTATATCAGGATAAGATTTCGGAGGACATAGAAGAGGTTGACAATGAAGCCATGCGTCAGGGAAGAGAATTTGAGGATTATGTGGCACGAAGATTTACAGAAGCAACTGGAAAAAAGGTCAGACGTGCAAATGCGATGTTCTATCACGAAAAATATCCTTTTATGCTTGCTGATGTAGACCGTATGGTTGTAGGAGAAAATGCTGGATTAGAATGTAAAACAGCAAATCCTTATATGACCGATAAGTGGGAAGATGGAAAAATTCCACTCTCCTACCAAATTCAATGTCTCCATTATATGGCGGTTTGCGGTGCAGAGGCATGGTATGTCGCAGTTTTAATTTATGGGAAAGAATTTAAGTATTACCGGATAGAGCGTGATGAGGAAATGATTGCGGATTTAATTCAGATTGAGGAGGACTTTTGGCAGAATTATGTTCTGAAAAGGCAGATACCTAGTCCTGACGGTTCTAAACTTGCGGACAGTGTCATTGCAGAATATTATAAACAGACTATCACAGAAACCATTCCTTTGACGGGATTTAATGAGAAAATAAAACGGCGTCAGGAACTTTCAGAGATTATCGGGAAGATGGATACAGAGAAACGGCAGATTGAACAAGAGTTGAAACTGTATCTTGGAGAGGCAGAGATTGCAGAAAATGAACAGTACCGAGTGTCGTGGAAAGCGGTGCAAAGTAACCGTTTAGATGAGAAGCGCTTAAAAGAAGAACAGCCGGAAATCTACGAAAAGTATAAGAAATCGGTGTTGAGCCGAAGATTTACGGTAAAAGCAGCGTAAGAAAGGAAAGAGAAATGAAACATGATTATGTAAAAATTTGTTTGGTTTTCATTGTATTGATTTTACTGATTTTGATTTTTAGACCACAGATTGTAGAGTTTTTAGCAATGCTGTTTGGGAGATTTTTAGAAAAAAGGTAGTGAGAGAAAAAGAACGATTCTCAAAAATAGAGGAGGAAATAAAAGATGGCAGGAGTAAAAGAAGAATTAGCAAAAAAAGCAGAAATTACGAAAGGTGAAACGAAATTGACAAAGTCCATGAGCATTGCAGAGTTGATTAAGGCAATGGAGCCGGAAATCAGAAAAGCATTGCCAGAAGTTATTACACCAGAGCGATTTACGAGAATGGCATTGTCAGCTTTGAATACTACACCAAAGTTGAGGGAATGTACACCGATGAGTTTTTTGGCAGCACTGATGAATGCGGCACAGCTTGGATTGGAGCCGAACACGCCATTGGGACAGGCATATCTCATCGATGATATCTGCATGGATCGAATCGTTCCGGCACTTTCCTTATCCTTCCGAGAATGTGTGAAGAATGCCAAAGATTATGCGTGGGGCGGAGCGAAATACAACACCGGTAATGGTATCATTCTGATTGGTGTAGCGGATTTGATAAACAGTATGGAAGCAATCCGTGATCTGGTATATGACCGTAAGCTGGTCAGCATGGAAGATATGGTGAAAGCTCTTGATGCTGATTTTGAAGGATATGAAGAGATTCAGAAACTTTGTAAAGAAAGTCATAAATATGGCAATGATGACGATGATGTAAATGATATTACTAGCCACATGCTTACATTTATTGCAGATGAAATTGAAAAATATCACAGTAAATTTGGACAGATGACACCTGGTATCTTACCAGTATCCGGTAATACACCATTTGGACAGGACGTTGGAGCACTGCCATCAGGAAGAAAAGCATGGATGCCACTTGCAGATGGTATCAGTCCGAATGGAGGAACAGACGTAGAAGGACCGGCAGCGGTAATTAAGTCAGTTGCAAGTATTCCACATTCAAGATATACACAGGGAACATTGCTTAATATGAAACTGGAACCGGATATGGTAAAGACTGAAAACGGTATTCGGCAGCTGATGGCACTGTTGAGAAGTTTGTGTACGTTGGATGTATATCATGTACAGTTCAACGTTATCGATAAAGAGACACTTCTTGCAGCACAGAAAAAGCCGGAAAATTACAAAGGTCTGCTGGTGCGTGTAGCTGGATATACAGCATATTTTACGGAGCTTGGAAGAGAAGTGCAGGATGAGATTATTGCTAGAACCGCACAGAGCAACTTCTGTAGCACCTGTTAACAGGAGGTAATAATGGAAAGACGGACAGGAAAGGTACTTCGGATAGAAAAAGCATCCATCCATGACGGAGATGGTCTTAGAACTGTCGTGTTCATGAAAGGTTGCCCACTCCGGTGTCAGTGGTGTTCGACACCGGAGTCGCAGTCCATAGAATGTATGATGGATTATGGATATGATGCAACACCGGAAAGTATTATGAAGATTATACGCAAGGATGAAGTTTTTTACTTTCATTCAGGTGGTGGTGTGACAATCAGTGGCGGAGAAGTGCTTCTGCAGTCGGATTTTGTCCGAGATATTCTGAAAGAATGCAGGGATGAAGGAATCAATACAGCGATTGAATCCAGTCTGTATGGACCATATGAGGCACTGGAGAAGATGCTTCCTTATCTAAACACGGTTTTTGTGGATTTCAAACTGGCCGATGAGCAACAGCATCTAAAATATACAGGTGCATCCAATAAAATCATCAAGGACAATATCCGTCGTATGGATGCGGAGTTTACAGGAGATATTCATGTGAGAATTCCGACAATTCCTACAATTAATATGACAGAAGAAAACATGAGGCTTACGGCTGAATTTGTCAGACCATTGAAACAAGTCAGGGACATTGAATTGTTGCCATATCATAAGCTGGGAGTGGATACCTATAGAAAAATGGGGAAAAAGTATGAGCTTGAAGATATCCAGTCACCAAATCAGGAGCAGATGAGCAGCATAGCATCAAAGCTACAGGAATATCAGCCAGGATGTGCAATTAAAATCAATGGAATCTATTATAGAAAAGTATGAGTGAGGAGATAGCTAGATGATATTAAAAATAATTCAGATTATTCTGATCGTGTATGCGATCGTGGTAGGTGCCATTATTGTAAGAGATTATAAGAAGAATAAAGAAGAAGGAGTATCTAAAAAAGAGACGATACTGCATTACATCATAGGAGCAGTTGTGAACTTCTTCGATGCACTTGGAATTGGATCATTTGCAACAACAACGGCGGCCTACGGCTTGTTCCGTCTAGTAGATGACAAGAAAATTCCGGGGACATTGAATGCTGGAGTTGCAATCCCGGTCATCTTTGAAGCATTACTTTTTACTAGTTCTGTGAAAGTGGAATTCGGCACATTGATTCCGATTGTAATATGCGGAGTGTTGGGAGCTGCTATTGGCAACAAACTGGTTGCAAGGATTTCAGAAAGAACAGTTACGATTGTTATGGCATTTGGACTTCTGCTGTCAGCACTTCTGATGCTAGGAAGCAAGTTTGGAATCCTGCCGGCAGGCGGAGACGCAATTGGAATGGAAGGAATTAAACTGGTAATCGCATGTGTTGGTAACTTTATCTTTGGTGTGGCATTAAACTTCAGTATTGGTAATTTTACACCGTGTATGTGTATGATTTATATGCTGGGCATGAGCCCTCTGGTGTCATTCCCTATCATGATGTGTACCGGAGCAGTATCTACTCCGACAACAGGTCTGATGAGTCTGAAAAAAGGTCTGGTTGACCGTCATGCAGTGATGGGATTGACTGTAGGCGGTGTGTTTGGTGTAGCGGTTGCAGTATATATTGTAAAGTCAATGTCGATTTCCACATTACAGTGGATGGTAATAGTAGTAGTGCTTTATACCAGTGTCAATATGTTCCGAAGAGCTTTGAAAAAAGTGGACAAAAAAGAAGCGGTATACGGTAACAATTTGGAAACAAATTGATTATCAATGAAAAAGGATTTGAAGGAGGAAACAATAATGAAATTAGGTGGAATTGGATATGGATTGATCTCAGGAGCGATTCTTGGAGGTATTGTAAATAATGATCTTGTAAAACCTGAAAATATTACCATATCGGATAAATTTGAAGGAAGCAGAAAAAGAGCGGTAGAAGCAGGATTTACAGCTGTCGATGATAATATGATTGCAGCAAAGAATGATGTACTTCTTGTAGCAGTACAACCATGGCTGGTACCGGCTATTATGGATGAAATCAAAGATACCGTTAAGGAGAATGGAACAATCGTATGGTGTGTTGCAGCAGGTGTTACAATTGCAGAACTGGAAGAACATTTGGGGAGTGATGCGAAGATCGTACGTTGCATGCCAAATACATGTGCTCAGGTAGGCGCAGCTGTTACAGCCGTTGTACCGAATAAGAATGTAAGCAAGGAAGAGACAGAGATGATGTTAAAGCTGATCTCTGGATTTGGAATCGCAGAAATTTTGGATGAAAGCAAGCTGAATGGTATTATCCCAGTAACAGGAAGTTCTCCGGCAATGGTATTTATGCTGATTGATGCTATGGCCAATGGAGCAGCAAGAGAAGGATTTACCTGGGAGCAGGTAATCAAATTCAGTGCACAGGCTGTAAAGGGAAGTGCTGAGATGGTACTTCGTTCAGGGAAACATCCGGCAGAACTTCAGAATCAGGTATGTACACCTGGCGGAATTACGATTGAAATGGTCAAGAGATTGGAATCATTCGGATTTAGAAATGCTGTGATGGAAGCTATGCAGGCTTGTACAGAAGATCTGGATTAATCGGAAAAGCTCAGGATTGAAAATACATCTTTATATCTTTATAATTATCTCATAAAACAAGGGCGTTTTTCTTAGCGGAAGAACGCCCTCTTTCATAATATCACTTTATAAATTCACACGATCAAGAGTACAAATCAATATAGGAGTATAGGCGGTTTGGAATTGGTGGAAAACAGTTCTGGAAAGCATAAGGGAGACAGGCCAACACCGGAAGAAGTTATTAACTATGCGGTGAAGCGATTAAAAGGAAATTAGAATCTATGAAAAAGAAAATAGATGTGGTAGGCAACTTTGCTATGAATCGGGATGAATTACAGAAAAAAACGCAAGATTAGGGGAATTAAATACATTACTTGGTATGGATAAGAAAGAACATCCGATTTTGAATGTGGAGCCGGATGAAAGTGTGGAAGTACAGACAACAAGAAATAAGGTTGTGATGGAGCGATAGTTATAACGGTATTGGTGAGCCAATACCGCATACATAGCATGGAATATGTAAACTCTGTAAAATACAAATTCGCACATTGAGACGAGTGCAGATGTATTTGCTTGGGAGGAGGCATATATAGGAGTTGTTAAATTTGTGATAGTAGAGAAAAAGTTTTCTTTTAATAAATAAAAAAAGTTTACTTTCACACATTAATAAATTATAATCAATGTGTGAAAGTAAGGTGATGAAAATGAATAAAAAAGAAAAGTTAGACAACATGCTATGTGAAAAGAATGGAGTTCTTCAAACTGCCGACGTGATTGAGGCAGGAATTTCAAAAACTTATTTTATGGAATATGCAAAGAAAATGGAATTAGAATGTGTGGCAAAAGGAATTTACTTGTCGCCGGATGCATGGGAAGATCCTTTTTATTTATTACAAACGAGATATCCACAGATTATTTTTTCTCATGAAACTTCGCTTTATTTGTTAGGAATGGCAGAGCGAGAGCCGTTACAATTTACGGTTACTGTAAAAGCAGGATACCATGCAAAAAGTATGAAAGAGCAGAAGATAAAAGTATATCGTGTAAAAAGAGAACTTTTAGAGTTGGGAGTAGTAAATTTAGAATCACCAGAGGGACATCTTGTGAAAGCGTACAATGCGGAACGTACCGTGTGTGATTTATTACGCAGCCGCAGTAATGTAGAGATTCAGGATTTACAGTCAGCAATAAAGGAATACCTGCGAAGTAAAGAAAAAAATCTGCCGCAACTTATGCGATATGCAAAAGAGTTTCGTGTAGAAAAAATTTTGAGACCATATTTGGAGGTATTGTTATAATGATTAAAACTTCAAGACAGTTGAAAGCGTTAGTAAGAAATTTAACAAAAGGGGATAGCTTACAGGCACAGATTATTATGCGTAACTATGTGATGGAGCGTTTCTTAGAACGGATTTCTCTTTCAAAATATAGAAACAATTTTATTTTGAAAGGGGGAATGCTAGTATCTGCTATGGTAGGATTGGATACTCGTTCTACAATGGATATTGATACAACCATAAAGAATATGCCACTGTCCGTAGAAAATGCAAGGGAAATGATAGAAGAAATTATTGCGGTTCCCATTGATGATGGTATGACATTTTCTATAAAAAGTGTCGGTGAAATTATGGATGAGGCAGAATATACCGGAGTACGAGTGAATCTAGAGGCTACATTGGAAACAATGCGGACGCCATTAAAAGTAGATATTTCCACTGGAGACATTATCACACCGAGAGAAGTATTGTATACGTTTAAGTTGATGTTTGAAGAACGTACTATATCTATTTTAGCCTATAATTTGGAAACAGTACTTGCAGAGAAAATGGAAACAGTAATAGCAAGAGGTGTAGCGAATACAAGATTGAGAGATTACTACGATCTGTATATTTTACAGAATGAATATACCTATGCGATTAGCATGGAACAATTTAAAGCAGCGTTTTTAGCAACAAGCAAAAAGCGTAATTCCATACAACTGATAGCTGAGGGTAATAAAATTTTAAAAGAAATAGTAGATAGTGAAGTTATGCAGGGACTATGGAAAAGTTATCAAAAGAAATTCAGTTACGCAGAAGATATTAGTTGGGAAATGGTAATGGATAGTATTGAAAAACTGTTTGCTAAAATTTAATAGAGAATGTAGTATTTAGTTTTTAATAAAACAGTTGTTGATGATGCATAGGGAAGGATACAAGTGAATGGAAGAGTGGAAAAAGATACGAAAACGGTATTTGCTAATAGAAATAGTAGGAATAATGGGAATTATTGTCTGCTTTATCGTGGGAAGCTTTTTAGATTGGAGTGGAACTATCTATTTCCCGACAGCCCCTTCGACAAAGTTTGCGTAGTTTTTAATTTATCGGAAAGGAACAGATGATATTGAGTGTTGAGGGTATATTACGAAAGTAATATATCCTCTTTTTTGAAAATAGCTGGTGTTAGATGTTAAAGAATATGATAATATAAAAGAAATATATAACGTAAACGCACCATAGTGCGTATATTGAATTCCCTCTAGTTATT